>JAAIGE0100141633.1_pt1 | contig 69045 bp, 56 predicted proteins | sample 6487951 | NCBI WGS metagenome assembly JAAIGE01 (sample SAMN13974128, study PRJNA590717) | phyllosphere metagenome | biome: tomato field; feature: multiple bacterial spot infested tomato fields; material: tomato leaves; isolation source: leaves from tomato fields | host: Solanum lycopersicum ...
CCGAAATCCATGATCCAGCCGGTCTGCGCGCCGGGCTCGCCCTCGACCTTCAGTTCCACCCGGAACGAGTGGCCATGCAGGCGCGCGCACTTGTGCCCCGGCGGCACGTTGGGGAGGCGGTGCGCCGCCTCGAGCATGAAGACTTTGAAGATTTCCATGGCGCGATTGTACGCCGCACGCGGGCAGCGAGCCTGAGCGGATGTTGGGTCTTGGTGAAGAAATTCTTTCCATCCGGATGAAGAGATGATAGTTTCTCTTATATCCGTATGAAGAGATGTTATTGGCCGCCCCCCGGCCACGCATGGATTACTGCGGAACTTCGTCGCCCTTACCACCTCCCCCACATCGTCATGCCCAAGCACACCCTGCTCGTGGCGGCCCTGGCCGTCGCTCTGGCCGCGCCTTTGTCCGCCGCCGCCGAAACCTCCGCCGACGCCAGTGGCGAAGCCAGCACCCTGGCTGCCGTCCGCGTCACCGGTTCCAACATCAAACGTGCCGATACCGAGGCCTCAAACCCGGTGCAGGTGATTGGTCGCCAGCAGCTGGAACAGACCGGCAAGGCCACCGTGGCCGATGTGCTGCGTTCGATCTCGGCCAACACCGGCAACGCCAGCAATGAGACCACCAACAACGGCTGGGCCTCCGGCTCGGCCGGCATCGGCCTGCGCGGCCTGTCGCAGAAGAACACGCTGGTGCTGCTCAACGGTCGCCGCCTGGCCAACTATGGCTTCCCGGCCGGCGGCCTGTCCGACACCTTCGTCGATCTCAACGCATTGCCGCTGGTCGCGGTCGAACGCATCGAAGTGCTCAAGGACGGTGCATCGGCGGTGTACGGCAGCGATGCGGTGGCCGGCGTGGTCAACATCATCACCCGGCAGAACTTTGAAGGCGCCGAGATCGGCGGCAGCTTCGGCGGCGCCGACCAGGGCGGCCTGCACGAGCAGAACCTGAAGTTCGTTGGTGGCCTGGGCGACATCGACAAGGACGGCTACAACATCCTCTTCAGCCTGCAGGGCTACAACCGCGAGCGACTGGACCAGGACGAGCGCAACCTGACCAAGAGCGGCATCTACACCGACAAGCCCGGCGGCCGCTGGAACGGCTGGTCGGCCAAGGGCGCACGCTATCTGGTCAATGGCACATCCGTGCCGATGCTCGATGCCAACGGCAACTGCCCCACCGGCACCACCCGCGTTGCCAGCGCGCCGATCGACGGCCTGGCCGGTGATACCTGCGGTTTCAACCAAGCGCCGTTCACCACGCTGATCCCTTCGACCAAGCGCTACCAGGCCTATGCCAACGGTACCTTCCGCCTGAACAACAACGTCGAAGCCTTCGGCGAAGTGCTGTACAGCCAGATCAAGAGCACTGCGTGGTTCGGCAGCAGCCCGTTCTTCACGCTGGAGAGCGGCCGCTTCGCACTGAACGCGGACAGTGGCCTGGCCGAGCCGGTGTCGTCGCTGCTGCCGGCCAACAATCCGTACAACCCGTACGGCCGTGCCATCCCGATCGAATACACCTTCTTCGACCTCGGCGGCACCCTCAAGACCAACCGCTCCACCGCCTACCGCGGCGTGTTCGGCCTGCGTGGCACCACCGCGAAGTGGGACTGGGAAGTGGCGGCGTTCGGCGCGCGCAGCAGTGAGCGCGAAACCGTCTCCGGCGGCTTCGCCAACCGCTGGGCGCTGGCCGATGCGCTGGTCACCGGCAGTTACAACCTGCTGAATCCGGCCGCCACGCCGCAGTCGGTGCGTGACTCGATCAACATCGCCACGCTGCGTCCGGCCGAGTCCAAGCTGCAGGGCATCGACGCGAAGATCTCCGGCAGCCTCGGCCATACCTGGGCCGGCGAGATCGGTTTCGCTGCCGGTGCCGAGTGGCGCCGCGAGAAGCTCGACTCCAACAACCCGTGGCAGATCGATGCCGGCCTGCAGGTGCGCCCGGCCATTGCCGAAGTGCACGGCAAACGCCAGGTCAGTGCCGCCTACGCCGAAGTGAACGTGCCGCTGGCCTCGACGCTGGAGCTGTCCGCCGCCGCGCGCGCCGATCACTACGATGATTTCGGCGATGCGTTCTCGCCGAAGATCGGGCTGCGTTGGCAGCCGTTGGACTTCCTGCTGGTGCGTGCCTCGGCGTCGAAGGGCTTCCGTGCGCCATCGCTGTCGGAGAACTCCAACAGCACCAGCATCGCCTACGGCAGCGTGGTCGATCCGCGTGATCCGGACGTGCCTGGCTCGCGGCAGAACCCGACCTTCTTCACCGTTGGCAACAACGAATTGAAGCCGGAGCGGACCAAGAGCCTGAACTTCGGCGTGGTGCTGTCGCCGTGGGCCAATACCAACCTGAGCGTGGACTACTACCGCATCCAGCTGGACAACCTGGTCGGTACCAACAACACCCAGACCCTGGTCAACGACAATGTCGCCGGTGCGGTGCAGCGCGACGAGCGCGGCAAGCTGCAGGCGGTCTACAACCGCTACCAGAACCTTAGCGAGTTGAAGACTTCGGGCATCGATGTCGAACTGCGCCAGCGGATCCCGACCGCTGCGTTCGGTGACTTCACCGTGTCTTCGGCCTATACCCATGTGCGCGATTACCGTCGCCCGACCGTGGTCGGTGGCCCGCTGGTGGACTATGCGGGCAGCAACCTGGGCGCGACCCTGCCCAAGGACAAGGCGACCACCACGTTGGACTGGAAGTACGGCGACTTCAACGCGGCGGTGACCTGGTACTACACCAGCAGCTATCGCCAGGAAGCCAGCACCGCCGCCAAGGCCGTGCAGCAGCAGGTCGGCAGCTACAGCCAGTACGACCTGTACCTGGCCTACACCGGCATCGACAAGCTGACCGTGTACGCCAAGGTGCAGAACCTGGCCGACAAGACGCCGCCGTACGACGCCTCGTTCCCGGGCATCCGCGCGCCGTACGACTTCAGTCAGTACGACCTGCGTGGCCGCTACTTCACGCTGGGCTTCGACTATCGCTTCTGATCCATCCGCTGCGGCCGGTCACCTGAAGGGACCGGCCGCGCGATCGTCTGCCGTTGTGTTCCAGGGGAGTCACCGTGTCCTTGCATCGCCGTGCCGTTCTTCCGTTGCTGATCGCCGCCGCCACCGCACTGTCCTCGCCGCAGCCGGCGCAGGCGCAGAGCGCCTACTTCTTCCCGCAGGTCAGCGACGCAGCGGCGTTCGATACGGCCGTGCCCACGCCGGAGCAGTTCCTCGGCTACCCGATCGGCAGCCGTTACACCCGGCACGACCAGCTGGTCGCGTACTTCCAGGAACTGGCGAAACGCTCGGACAAGATCAGCGTGCGCGAGATCGGCCGCAGCTATGAGGGTCGCCCGCTGCTGATCGCCACCGTCACTGCCGCAGGCAACCACGCGCGGTTGGAACAGATCCGCCAGCAGCACGCGACCCTGGCCGATCCGGCACAACCGCGCAGCGCCGCCGGTGACAGCCCGGTGGTGGTGTGGCTGGGCTACAGCGTGCATGGCAACGAGACCTCCAGTGCCGAAGCGGCGATGCTGACCGCCTACTACCTGGTGGCCAGCCGTAGTGCCGAAACCCAGCAGTGGCTGCAGCAGGCGGTGGTGCTGTTCGACCCGGCGCAGAACCCGGATGGCCGTGATCGTGCGGCCAACTGGCACAACGCGTGGGCCTCCGATCCAGCCTCGGCCGACCCGGCCGACAAGGAGCACGTCGAGCCGTTCCCGCAGGGCCGCACCAACCACTACTTCACCGATCTCAACCGTGACTGGCTTGCCCTGACCCAGCAGGATTCGCGGCCGAAGGTGGAGGTGTTCCACCAGTGGTACCCGAACGTGCAGATCGACTTCCACGAGATGGGCAAGGACAGTACCTACTACTTCGAGCCCTCGCCGAAGAGCATGCACAGCCCGCTGATTCCGCCGGCTTCGTACGAGTTCAACAAGACCCTGGCCAAGTACCACGCGCAGGCGTTGGATGCGTTGGGGTCGCTGTACTACACCGGCGAGAATTTCGACAACTTCTCGCCGGTCTACGGCTCAACCTATCCGGACTTCCATGGTGCAGTGGGCGTCACCGTTGAACAGGCCAGTTCGCGCGGCCGCGTGCAGGAATCAGTGAACGGCCTGTTGACCTTCCCGTTCACCATCCGCAATCAGGTCGCTACCGGTCTGGGTACAGTGCGCGGCGCGGTGAGCGAGCGCAGCGGGCTGTTCGACCTGCAGAAGCAGTTCTTCCAGAGCGCGCTGAAGCAGGCCGCGCAGCAGCCGGTGAAGAGCTTCGTGTTCGGTGATGCGCATGACCCTGCATTGACCCGGCGCCTGCTGGAACTGTTGCTGCTGCATCGCATCGAGGTGCGCGCGCTGGATCGTGCAGTCAGTGTCGATGGGCAACACTTCGAAGCGGGCAGCGCCTACGTGGTGCCGGTACAGCAGGCGCAGTTCCGCCTGGTGCATTCGATTTTTGCCGAGACACCGCCGATCAAGGGCGATGTGTTCTACGGCAGCACCAGCTATGCGATCGCACCGGCGTATGGCGTGGCCTTCGCCGGCAGCCGCAGCCGTATCGAAGGCGGCGCGCGCGTGACCGCGGTGCCGGCAGCGCAGGGCGCGGTGCTGGGTGGCCAGGCCGGGTTCGCCTATGCCATCGACTGGCGCGACTACAACGCCGGGCGTGCGTTGGCCGCGCTGCAGGACAAGGGATTGAGCGCGCGTGCGGCGTTCCAGTCGTTCACCACAGCGACCGCACAGGGCGAGGTCAACTTCGCTGCTGGCAGCCTGGTGATTCCGGTCGCCGGTCAACCGTTGCAGGATTCGGCGTTGCTTGAGGCGGTGACCGCCGCCGCACGCGACGCCGGTGTGCAGGTGCACTCGCTGGCGAGCGGCCGCAGCCGCGAGGGCATCGACCTCGGCAGTGACGGTGTCAAGGCGCTGCGCAAGCCCGCCGTCGCCCTGGTGATGGGCGAGGGTGTGGCCGCCACCGAAATCGGTTCGGCCTGGTTCCTGCTCGATCAGCAGCTGCACCTGCCGGCCAGCAAGCTGGACCCGCAACAGCTGGGCAAAGTGCCGCTGGACCGCTACACCACGATCGTGTTGTCCGGTGGTACCTATACCGGTGTCGATGCCACAGCGGTGGCTGCACTGAAGCGCTGGGTACAGGCCGGTGGTTCGCTGGTGACCTACGGTAGTGCCTCGAAGTGGGCGATCGAACAGAAGCTGGCCGACGGCGAGAAGCTCGGCAAGGAAGAAGACGCTGCTGACGAAAGCCGCCGCGCGTTCGGCGACCAGCGCGATATCGCCGCCATTGAACGCGTCAGCGGCAACATCCTCAGTGCCGATGTCGATACCAGTCACCCGCTGGCCTTCGGCGTGCCGCGCCGGCAGCTGGCGATCAACAAGGAAAACACGGTGACGTTGCAGCCGAGCGCGAACCCGTTCTCCACGGTGGTGCGCATCGATGACACGCCGCGGGTGAACGGCTATCTGTCCGAGCGCAACCGCAGCCGCGTGGCCGGCAGCGCGTGGCTGCTGGTCTCGGCGCAGGGGCAGGGCAACGTGGTGTTGTTTGCGGACGATCCGGCGCACCGCAAGTACTGGCACGGGACCGATCGGCTGTTGATCAACGCGATCTTCTTCGGGAATCTGGTGAATCCGAGTAAATCGCGGGGTTGAGGCTTTACGCGCCTTGATTGATGCGTGTGGGGGAGGCCGGGCGGGCTGCGCAGGACACGCTGTAAATACGTCCATGTAAGCTCGATCGGCGCATCCATGCGCCTCACGGTCCTGCGCAGCCCGCCCGGCCTCCCCTCGAGAGTTTCCTGCGGGCGCGGACGCATCGAACCCCAAGGCGGGAGCAAGGGCGAAAGCAAAAGCAAAAGCAAAAGCTGGAATTCCGGCTTTTGCTTTTGTCTTTGTCTTTGTCTTTGTCTTTGAATTTGAATTTGAATTTGAATTTGATCCTTCTTCTCCCGGCTACCCGGCGGGACAAGTAGGCGCTGGAAATGTCTGAAGCGTTGGGGAGCGGGGGCGGTGCAAAACCGCAGGCGCCATGGATGGCGCCTACGAGCCCCCATGGATGGGTTTACGGCGTGTTTTGCACCGCCCCCGCTCCCCAACGCCCACACAAAACCCACCGCCAGCTTTCAAACCATCCGGTAGCCCGCAACAAAAAAGGGACGACGCGTAAGCGTCGTCCCCCGATAAGCAGCCCCCCGCGCAGCGGGAGACGCCATCCCTGTCAGCTGGGATCAGCTGGCGCGACCGCCGCCGCCGCCCTGGCCGCGGCCACGGCCGCCACCATTGCCACCACCGCCACGACGCTGGCCCTGACCGGCGCCTGCACCGGCACGCTGCTGGCCATTGCCACCGCCCTCACGACGACCACCGCCAGCCTTCTTCGGGCCGGCATGCGCGTGACGCGGTGCCTCGCCGTGCGGACGGCGCGCGTGGTTCTTGCGCGGTGCGCGCTCACCGGTTTCGTGCTCGGCCTTGCCCGGTGCACTGTTGCCCCAGCGGATCGGCACCTGCAGCTCGAAGCCCGGCACATCGCGGATATCCATGTCGCGGCCGAGCAGGCGGGTGATCGCACGCAGCAGCTTCACTTCATCCTGCGCGACCAGCGAGATTGCCTGGCCGGTGGCGCCGTTGCGGCCGGTACGGCCGATGCGATGCACGTAGTCTTCGGCCACCATCGGCAGATCGAAGTTGATCACCTTCGGCAGCTCGTTGATGTCGATACCGCGCGCAGCGATATCGGTGGCCACCAGCACGGTCACCCGGCCGGCCTTGAAATCGCCCAGTGCACGCAGGCGCTGGCCCTGGCTCTTGTTGCCGTGGATCGCGGCGGTCTTGATGCCGGACTTTTCCAGGAACGCGGCCAGCTTGTCGCTGCCGTGCTTGGTGCGGGCAAACACCAGGGTCTGCTCGCGGCTGTCCTGCGCCAACAGGTGCAGCAGCAGGTCGCGCTTGCGGCTGCCATCGACCGGATGCACCTTGTGGGTGATGGTCTCGGCGACGGTGTTCTTCGGCGTGACCTGGATCTGCTCCGGGTTGCGCATGAATTCCAGCGCCAGCTGGCGGATGTTGTCCTCGAAGGTGGCCGAGAACAGCAGTGTCTGGCGGTTTTGCTTGGGCAGCTTGGCCAGGATGCGCTTGATCGAGGGCAGGAAGCCCATGTCGAGCATGCGGTCGGCTTCGTCCAGCACCAGCAGTTCAATGCCGGACAGGTCGATGCTGCGACGCTCCAGGTGGTCGATCAGGCGGCCCGGGCAGGCCACCAGCAGGTCCACGCCACGGCGCAGGATGTCCAGCTGGTTGCCCATGCCGACGCCGCCGTAGATGCAGGCGCTGGGAATGCGCAGGTACTTGCTGTAACCGCGGAGGCTGTCATGCACCTGGGTGGCCAGCTCGCGGGTCGGGGCCAGGATCAGGGCACGCGGCTTGCGCGGGCCGGTACGCACTTCCTGCGAGGCGGTGCCCAGGTGCTGCAGCAGCGGCAGGCCGAAGGCGGCGGTCTTGCCGGTACCGGTCTGCGCGCCGGCCAGCAGGTCGCGGCCGGCCAGCACCAGCGGGATCGCCTGCTGCTGGATCGGGGTCGGGGTTTCGTAGCCCTGCTCGGCGAGCGCACGCAGCAGGAAGGGCGCAAGGCCCAGGGATTCAAAAGACATTGAGATTGCTCCAAGTACAAGAAACGCCTGTCCGAACGGACAGACGGGGGCAGATCAAACTGATCGGCTGACTCGGAGCGTTCCCGTGAACCGCGCTGCGAGAATTGGGTGCAGCCGGCACGGAGCGCAGGCTGGAATGCGTGACGAACGGCGTCGGAGTGGGGGCGGGCGAAGTGGGCGGACCCAGGTCGCCGGCGATCCCGGAGGGAAACGGACGGCCGCTGCAGACCCGCATAGTCTAACCGATGGTTGAGACCCCGCGCAAAACGGCCTGTTCAGGTAGTGGTTCTGTCTGCAGGGCTGCGCCCTGCACCCGCCGAAGCCGAAGCAACGTCAACGTCAAAAGCCGATTTCCTGAGGTATGGCGGGGTGGGTCCGGTGGCGGGAGACGCCGTGAACCCGTCCATGGGGGCTTGGCCGCGGCATCCATGCCGCGGACACTCCCGCAACTGGACCCACCCCGCCTTCGACAGTTTTCCGCGATCTGCGGTAGATCCACGCCATGCGTGGATGCTCTTCGTTCAATTGTCGAAATATTCGATTCCAATGGAGATTCATCCACGCATGGCGTGGATCTACTGGCCACCGGCCTACTGTCGAAGGCGGGGTACTGTGGGTTTGCGGGGTGTGAGCGGCATGGATGCCGCGACCAAGCCCCCATGGACGGGTTTACGGCGTCCCCGCAAACCCACAGTGCCCCGCCATCCCACGGAATGCCCGCTGTTGCTGTTGCTTCGGCTGTTGCTCTGGCTTGAAGCAGGTGCAGGGCTGCAAGCCCTGCCGAACCCCCCACTACGGTAGGGTGGGCCGATGCGGCGCTGCAGCTTGGCGTCGCCGCATATTTGATTACACTTGAAACTTGTTTGCCCATGACTCCGGACACCCACCCATGAAGCTTGGTTCTTTGAAGGAAGGCGGCCGCGACGGCACCCTGATCGTCGTCTCGCGTGACCTGCGCCTCGGCGTGCGCGCCACCGGCATTGCCGCCACCCTGCAGCAGGCCCTGGAAGACTGGAGCCACATCGCGCCGCGCCTGAACGCGCTGTACGAATCGCTCAACGCAGGCGACGCAGATGGCGTGTTCGACCTTGACCCGCAGGCGCTGGCCGCGCCGATGCCGCGCGCCTATGAATTCGTCGATGGCAGCGCCTATCTGCCGCACGTCGAGCGCGTGCGCCGCGCGCGTGGTGCCGAGGTGCCGGAGAGCTTCTACACCGACCCGCTGATGTACCAGGCCACCAGCGCCGGCTTCCATGGCCCGCGCGACGCAGTCAAGGTGGTCAGCGAGGACTACGGCATCGACCTGGAAGCCGAGATCGTGGTGATCACCGACGACGTGCCGATGGCGGCCACCCCGGAACAGGCTGCGGGCCATATCCAGCTGGTCGGCCTGGTCAATGACGTCTCGCTGCGCAACCTGATTCCGGGTGAGCTGGCCAAGGGCTTCGGCTTCCTGCAGTCTAAGCCGCGTTCGGCGCTGTCGCCGGTGTTCGTCACCCCCGATGAGCTGGGCGCCGCCTGGCAGGACAGCAAGGTGCACCTGCCGCTGCTGACCCACATCAACGGCCAGTGGTTCGGTGCGCCGGAAGCGGGCGTGGACATGCAGTTCAACTTCGCCCAGCTGGTCGCGCATGCGGCCAAGACCCGTCCGCTCAGCGCCGGCACCATCGTTGGCTCGGGCACCATCGCCAACGAAGACACCAGCAAGGGTGCCTCCTGCTTCGCCGAACAGCGCGTGGTCGAAACCCTGCGCGACGGCAAGCCGAGCACGCCGTTCATGTCCTTCGGCGACGTGGTTCGCATCGAGATGCTCGATGCCGCCGGCAACAGCATCTTCGGTGCGATCGAGCAGCGCATCGAACAGGCGGCCAAGCCCTGAGCATGGAGGCGGCGATGGAGATCCCGGTCGACGACGGCATCGTGCTGTACACCTATTGGCGATCCAGCGCCGCCTACCGCGTGCGTATCGGCCTGGAGCTGAAGGGCCTGGCCTGGGAGGCCCGGCCGGTGCACCTGGTGCGCGAAGGCGGGGAGCAGCATCTCGACGCCTATCGCGCGCTCAATCCGCAGCAGCTGGTGCCGACCCTGCTGCATGAAGGGCATGCGCTGATCCAGTCGCTGGCGATTCTGGAGTACCTGGATGAGCGCTTTCCGCAGGTGCCGCTGCTGCCAGCTGATGCTGCCGGTCGTGCGCGGGTGCGTGCGCTGGCCCAGCTGGTGGCCTGCGACATCCACCCGATCAACAACCTGCGGGTGATGCAGTACCTGGAGCGCAGCCTGCAGGTGCCGGCCGACGCCCGCACGCAATGGACCCTGCACTGGATCGCCGAAGGCTTTACGGCGATGGAGGCAATGCTGGCCAACAGCCGCGACACCGGCACCTTCTGCCACGGCGACCGCCCAGGCCTGGCCGATATCTGCCTGCTGCCGCAGCTGTACAACGCGCACCGCTTCGGCCTGGACCTGGCGCCGTACCCGACTCTGCGCCGCATCGAGGCCGCCTGCCAAGCGCTGGACGCCTTCGAGCGCGCACGCCCGGAAAACCAGCTCGACGCCGCCTGAAAGTAGAGGGGACGGAGGGGATCAAGTCGTATGTGCACTTACGACTTAATCCCCTCCGTCCCCTTTTTGCTGCAATCGGGCCAGGTCATCGCGGAACAACCGGTAGGCATCCTCGCGGCGCGCATCGTCAGTCTGCCGCAACACCCATGCCGGGTGCACCGTGGCGTACCCGCGCGTGCCTTCCTCCAGGGCGTGCCAGCGTCCGCGGTCGCGTGAGAGGTCGAAATCACGACCGAATACCGAGGCTGCCGCTGTCGCGCCGAGGCACACGATCACCTGGGGTCGCACGCGGGCGATCTCACCCATCAGCCAAGGGCGGCAGGCCTGGATGTGGCGGCTTTCCGGCCGCTTGTGCAGCCGCACCTTGCCGCGCCGTTCATGGTGGAAGTGCTTCACCGCGTTGGTGAGGTACAGCTGGGCGCGATCGATTCCCAGTTCCACCAGTGCGCGGTCCAGCAGCTGGCCGGCAGGTCCTGCGAACGGCTGTCCGCGCAGGTCCTCGGTATCGCCAGGCTGTTCTCCGACCAGCATCACCTTGGCGTCTGCCGGCCCCTGCCCGAACACGGTCTGCGTGGCCTGCTCCCAGAGCGGGCACTGGCGGCAGGCGCTGGCCTGTCCGCGCAGATTCTCCAGGCTGCTGGCATCGGTCGCTGATGTCGCAGCGTTCGCTCGCAGGGGAATCCGTCGCTGCGGTGCCTGCGCGGGACGGTCATGCATTTCCTGCACGCGGTCGGCCGCATCGCGCACCAGGCGTGGCAGCAGCTGAGCTTCCGGCAGGTGGCGCCAATACTTCGCCGGCATCTCCTGCATCATCATCCGTGTATTGAGTCGCGCCGGATTGAAGATGCTGGCGTAGTAGGTCTGCCACAGTGATTCGCGCGCATCCTCGGCCGGGGCATCCTCGCACCGTGCGCCGGGGCCGAAGGCAAGTGCCTGCCCATCCCAGGCGACGCTGCGCGAAGGCGTGAGAATGGCCCAGCGCATGCCGGTGAAGCGGCGCGCGAAGAACGGCGCGACCCGATCGACAATGTAGTGCTGTGGCTCGAACCAGGCGATGAACGCATCAGGTTGGCCAGGCACCTCGCGGAAGCGCACGAATGCCTTCATCTTGTGCGTGTCACGGCGGACCGCCTGGGCCATGGCCATCGCCCGCAGTACGTCGGCATCGGCGGGGTTTGACAGCACCGAGCGTTCGCCATGGGTGATGCGCCACAGCAACCGGTACAGGAGGGCCATGCGCTGCCCGTCGCGATGACACAGGCAGGTGGCCGCCAGCTCCAGGAAGTCGCGCGGTACGTTCGGTGTGCCAGCATCGGCCTGCACGGGCGCCGAGGTGACCGCGGGTGCATCCAGCAGTGATGCGTCGCTGCCCTCCAGCCAGTCCAGCTGCTCCGGCGCGACGTCGCGCAGCAGGGCTTCACGCGCACCGTTGCGCCAGGCCTCCAGCGACCATGGCGGATCCACCCGCAGCGACCAGCGCTGCGCGTCAGGCCGCGGACGGTGCATCGAACAGCGAACCCTGTCGCGGGGGCGGGGCCAGCTGCGCGCGCAGCGCCGCCGGGTCGTCCAGCGCCTTGCGCGGATGATGGTCAGCCAGCAGCACGAACGGCAGCATCTTGCTCATCGGTGCCTTCAGGCGCGCGATGTCGGCCACGCGCAGCCGCCCGTGGCGGCGTGCCATCAGCACGCGCTTGACGTTGCGCACGCCGAGGCCGGGAACGCGCAGCAGCATTTCCTTCGGTGCCCGGTTCAGATCGACCGGAAAGCGCTCGGGATGGCGGATCGCCCAAGCCATCTTCGGGTCGATGTCCAGGTCCAGCATGCCGTTCTGGGCGGTATCGGTGATTTCTTCCACGCCGTACCCGTAGAAGCGCAGCAACCAGTCGGCCTGGTAGAGGCGGTGTTCGCGCTGCAGCGGGGGCGGTTGCAGTGGCAGCTGCCGGCTGGCGTCCGGAATCGGGCTGAACGCGGAGTAGTACACCCGGCGCATGCGGTAGTTGCCGTACAGCGCATCGGCGCTGGCCAGGATCTGTTGGTCGTTGGCCCCGTCCGCGCCGACGATCATCTGCGTGCTCTGCCCGGCTGGTGCGAAACGGGGAGGGCGCGGGCGTGTACTGCGGCTGGCCGTCGGCGCCACCGCTGCGGGGGCTTTGCGCGCCTCCTTGGCTTCCTCGATGCGCCAGCGTAGCTCGCCCATGGCGCCGCGTATCGAATGCACCGTCTTCTCCGGCGCCAACGCGATCAGGCCGGCTTCGGTCGGCAGTTCGACGTTGATCGACAGGCGGTCGGCGTAGCGCCCGGCACTGGCCAGCAGCTCGGGCGAAGCCTCGGGAATGGTCTTGAGGTGGATGTAGCCGGCGTAGCGGTGCTCTTCGCGCAGTTGCCGGGCAACTTCCACCATCTGCTCCATGGTGTAGTCCGCATTGCGGATGATGCCGCTGGACAGGAACAGCCCCTCGATGTAGTTGCGCTTGTAGAAGTCCAGGGTGAGCGCGACCACCTCGTCCACGCTGAAGCGCGCACGGGCTACGTTGCTGGATACCCGGTTCACGCAGTAGGCGCAGTCGTAGACGCAGAAGTTGGTCAGCAGGATCTTCAGCAATGAAACGCAGCGGCCGTCCGGCGTATAGCTGTGGCAGATGCCCATGCCTTCGGTGCTGCCAATGCCGCCGCTGGCGCGCGAATCGCGCTTGCCCGAGCCACTGGAGGCGCAGGAGGCGTCGTATTTGGCGGCATCGGCCAGGATGGCCAGCTTGCGGATGGTTTCCATTGAGGAAACCTACGGATGAGGGGTCTCATTGGATGAGACCGCCCCTGAATCCTTCAGGCTTCCGCCGGGCATGGCCCGGCGCTACCGGTATCGAAAGAGCAGTGCGGGGATCAGAAGCCGTGGGTGATGCTGGGCGCACCGGCCGAGAAATCGGCGTACGGGTCGTGGTCGCCGCTGCTGCCTTCGGACAGGCGGAACTTCAGGGCCAGGCCATCACGCGAGTCAGCCGCACGCAACGCTTCTTCCTGCTCGATGGTGCCGGCCTTGGCCAGCCGGAACAGGCACTGGTCGAAGCTCTCCATGCCTTCTTCCAGCGAGCCTTCCATCGCCGCCTTGATCTCGTGCACCTGGCCGCGGCGCAGCAGGTCGCGGATCATCGGCGTATTGATCAGGACCTCGGTGGCCGGGAGCCGGCGGCCTTCCTTGTTCTTCACCAGGCGCTGGCTGACCACCGCACGCAGGTTCAGCGCCAGGTTCATCAGCACATTCTTGTGCGCGCTTTCCGGGAAGAAGTTGAGGATGCGCTCGATGGTCTGGTCCGCGTTGTTGGAGTGCAGGGTGGCCAGGCACAGGTGACCGGTCTCGGCGAAGGCGATCGCCGCCTCCATCGTTTCCGCGTCCAGGATCTCGCCGATCAGGATCACGTCCGGTGCTTCACGCATCGCGTTCTTCAGCGCGTTGTGGAAGGCATGGGTGTCCAGCCCGACCTCGCGCTGGTTGACGATCGACATCTTGTGCTTGTGCAGGTACTCGATCGGGTCCTCGATGGTGAGGATGTGGCCGGTGGTGGTGCTGTTGCGGTGGTCGATCATCGACGCCAGCGAGGTGGACTTGCCGGAACCGGTGGACCCCACCACCAGCACCAGCCCACGCGGGGTCATGATGACGTCCTTCAGCACCTGCGGCAGGTTCAGCTCTTCGATGCTCGGGATGCGGCTGCGGATGGCGCGAATGACCATGCCGACTTCGCCGCGCTGCTTGAATACATTGACCCGGAAGCGCCCGGCATCAGGCAGAGCGATGGCCATGTTCAGCTCCAGCTCGCGCTCGAACTGCGGCACCTGGCCCTCGTCCATCAGCGAGTAGGCGATCTTCTTGACCATGCCCGGCGGAAGGCCGGTATTGCCCAGCGGATAGAGCTTCCCCTCGATCTTGATGTAGACCGGTGCCCCGGTGGTCAGAAACATGTCCGAAGCGTTCTTTTCGGTCATCAGCTTCAGGAAGTAGCCGATATCCATTGCGAATTTTCCCCAACGAAACGGTCGACGCCCGTTGCCAGCACGGTGTCGGCTTGACGACAATGGCCGTGAACCGACAACCGGTACGGCCTCCCCAATGAAACGACTTAGCTTCGCACGAATGCGCCATGGCCTGTATGTGATGGCGTTTGCATTCGCACTGTCTGCCCCCGCTTGGGCGCAGGACGCCGCACTGGAACTGGCGCAGGCCCGGCAGGCGGTCGACAAGGCCACCCAGGCCGATGCCGACCAGTACGCTCCGGACCTGATCGGGCTGGCCCGGCAGGGGCTGGAGCAGGCCCAGCGCGCCGCCGGCGACCGCCGCGAGCGCAAGAACGCCCCGGCGATGGCCCTGCGCGCTGCCGTCGATGCCGACCTGGCCCGCGTCCGCAGCGAGGAAGCCACCGCCACCGCGCAGCTGCAGCTGCGCCGCAACGAGGTCAACCAGCTGCAACGCCAGCTGTCGACCGGGGAGGACCGCCGGTGAAGCCGATGACCGCCGCAACCCTGGCCGCGCTGCTGGCGCTGCCGACCCTGGCCGTGGCCGCTGACAACCCGATGGTGGCGCAGCTGAGCCAGCGCCTGATGGCCATCCAGGCCAATCCCGACACGGCTGAGCTGGGCGCTTTCGAGCGCATGCAGGCGCAGCAGGCCATCGCCACCCTGGACAAGGCCAAGCGCCGCGACCAGGAATTGGCCACCTACCTGGCAGAACGCCGCGTCGAGATCGCCGAGACCGCCGTGCGTACCGCACTGGCGGCGCGTGAGGTCGATCGTCTCGAGCGTACCCGCAGCGACCTGCTGATCGAGGCCAGCCGCCGCGATGCTGCCCGTGCCCGCCAGGAAGCCGAGCAGCTGCGCATGCAGGCGCAGATGCAGGCCGAGGAGGCAGAGCGCCTGCGCCAGGCCGCCGAGGCCGAGACGCTGGCCCGCCAGGATGCCGAGAATGCCCTGACCAGCGTGGCCGGCAAGCAGCAGCAGCGCCTCAGCGCCGCGCAGCAGAACGCTGCCAAACTGGCCCGCGAGGAAGCCGAGCTGGTGTCCGGGCAGAAGCTGCCGGGCTCGAAGTTCGACGGCCGCGGTGAGGTGTTCACCTTCAATGGTGACGCCTTCGCCGCCGGTGCCTCCAGCCTGTCCGGTGGTGCCCGCAACCAGGCCAAGGCACTGGCCGAGTATCTGAACATCGGCAAGAAGGGCCGCCTGCGCATCGAGGCGTATGACAGTGCCAATGGCGTCGGCCAGAAGCGGGCCGAAGCGCTGCGCGATGCCCTCGTTGCCGGCGGTGTCGCAAGCAACCGGATACAGCTCAGCGGCAAGAAGGCAGCGTCCACCCGGGCGCGTTCGGCCGAGGTCATCATCGCCCCGTAATTGATTGATATTGTTTGTTTTTCGTTGTGATGAGCATTCAGCCTGAACCCCGCCCCGGCGGGGTTCGGTCTTTTTGACGCAGGGGCTTGAACCCCGCCCGGAGCAGGCGTAGGGTCAATCGTCCGGGACGCAATGCCGCGGACCGGACGATGGGAGGGCCGGGCCGATGCAAGCAGGGCGCGAACCGCAGCGAATCGACGTGCGCAGGCCAGTGCCGCACGTCGTTGCAGGCGTCCAGGTGGCCATCGACCGGCGCTCCTCCATGAACAACGCCCCGTGCCTTGCAGCCGGGGCGTTCGTGTATCTGTCGAAGGAGGTCCATCATGTTTGAAGATCAGCCCCAGAGCGAGATCGACGCCCGCCGCGCGCGCGATCCGGAGTTCCGGGCACTCCATGACCAGCACCGCAAGTTGAACAAGAAGTGCATGGACGCGGAGTTGGGTGTACTCCCGATCGATGATGTCACCCTGGGTCGCATGAAGCGTGAGAAGCTGCTGGCCAAGCAACGTCTTCTGCGAATGTACGAGACACCGCTTCCAACGACGTCCCCCGCGCATTGACGCACCCCGTCACGCCCGGAACGGCGTGACCCGGCCAGAGATGGCCCCGCCGGGCGCTCCTGCCCCGGCATCGCGGCACCGCCGATGAGGCGGCCGCGCCAAGGCACCACAGGCGGTGGTGCCTTGGCCTGCAGGCACACTCACCGATGCGGGCGGTACCGGTCTCCTCGTCGATCCGGGGCCGTCCGCATCCCTTTTTTACGGTGGACAGGCTGCGGCCATGCCGACCTGACTTTCATCGCCATCCGTCGGATAATCATCGGTCCGGCCCTGCGTGGCGCGAACCGAAAGTCCCCGAATGCCCATCCACTCTTCCGTCCTCGAACTCATCGGTCAGACCCCGATCGTGAAGGCCCAGCGCCTGGACACCGGTGTCTGCGAGCTCTACCTGAAGCTGGAGAGCGCCAACCCGGGCGGGTCGATCAAGGATCGCATCGGCCTGTCGATGATCGAGGCAGCGGAAAAGCGCGGCGACCTGAAGCCGGGCGCGACCCTGGTCGAGGGCACCGCTGGCAACACCGGCCTGGGCCTGGCCCTGGTAGCGCAGCAGAAGGGCTACAAGCTGATCCTGGTCGTTCCCGACAAGATGAGCCGCGAAAAGATCTTCAATCTCAAGGCGATGGGTGCCGAAGTGCGCTTGACCCGCTCGGACGTGGCCAAGGGTCATCCCGAGTACTACCAGGACCTGGCCAAGACCATCGCCGAGCAGACCCCGGGCGCCTACTTCATCAACCAGTTCGGCAACCCGGACAACCCGGCCGCGCACGAATTCGGTACCGGCCCGGAAATCCTGGAGCAGATGGACGGCGACCTTGACGCCATCGTGTTCGGCTGCGGCAGCTCCGGCACCATGACCGGCCTGTCGCGTGCCTTCGCGAAGCTGTCGCCGAAGACCGAGCTGGTGCTGGCCGATCCGGTCGGCTCGATCCTGGCCGAGTACATCAACGACGGCAATCTGAACGACAAGTCGGGCAGCTGGCTGGTGGAAGGCATCGGTGAGGACTTCCTGCCGTCGATCTCCGATTTCAGCCGGGTGAAGAAGGCCTACGCCATCTCCGATGCGGAGAGCTTCCACACCGCGCGAGAGCTGCTGGGCAAGGAAGGCATCCTCGGTGGTTCCTCCACCGGCACCCTGCTGGCGGCGGCGCTGAAGTACTGCAAGGAGCAGACCACGCCGAAGAAGGTGCTGGTGCTGGTGCCGGATACCGGCAACAAGTACCTGTCGAAGATGTACAACGACTACTGGATGCTGGACAACGGCTTCCTGCAGCGCCCCCAGCACGGCGACCTGCGCGACCTGATCCTGCGCCCGTATGGCCAGCGCGACACCGTGGTGATCGGCCCGAACGACCTGCTGACCACCGCCTATCAGCGCATGAAACTGTATGACGTGTCGCAGCTGCCGGTGCTGGACGGCGACCAGCTGGTCGGTATCGTCGATGAAAGCGACGTGCTGCTGCATGTCTATGGCGATGAAGCCCGTTTCCGCGACCCGGTGGCGACCGCGATGGTCAGCAAGCTGGACCGGCTGGACGTGAAGTCGCCGATCGAAGCGCTGCTGCCGGTGTTCGACCGCGGCCAGGTGGCGATCGTGATGGACGGTGACGCCTTCCTGGGCCTGATCACCCGTATCGACCTGCTGAATTACCTGCGTCGGCGTGTTCAATAAGCCGCTGATCGCAGATGTTCGCCGCTGAATCCTGGTTTATCCGCGTCAAAGGTCGTTAAGGCCGCGCTGATAGACTTCCGCACCTTCGATGGCGCCGTGCGTCGGCGCCCCTCAGGAAAGAACATGTCCAACGCTACTTCCCAGGATCGTGCCCTGGCCCTGGCTACCCTGGCTATCCACGGTGGCCAGTCGCCGGACCCCAGCACCGGTGCGGTGATGCCGCCGATCTACGCGACCTCGACCTATGCCCAGTCCAGCCCGGGCGAGCACCAGGGCTTCGAGTATTCGCGTACCCACAACCCGACCCGCTTCGCCTATGAGCGCTGTGTGGCCTCGCTGGAAGGCGGTACCCGTGGCTTCGCCTTCGCTTCGGGCATGGCCGCCAGCTCGACCGTGATCGAGCTGCTGGACGCCGGCAGCCACGTGGTGGCGATGGATGACATCTACGGTGGCAGTTTCCGCCTGTTCGAGCGTGTGCGTCGCCGTACCGCTGCGCTGGACTTCAGCTTCGTCGACCTGACCGATCTGGCCGCGTTCGAGGCCGCCATCACGTCGAAGACGAAGATGGTCTGGATCGAGACCCCGACCAACCCGATGCTGAAGATCGTCGACATCGCTGCGGTCGCCGCCATCGCCAAGCGCCATGGCCTGATCGTGGTGGTCGACAACACCTTCGCCTCGCCGATGCTGCAGCGTCCGCTGGAGCTGGGCGCTGACCTGGTCCTGCATTCGGCCACCAAGTACCTCAACGGCCACTCGGACATGGTTGGTGGCATGGTCGTGGTTGGCGACAACGCCGAACTGGCCGAGCAGATGGCCTTCCTGCAGAACTCGGTGGGTGGCGTGCAGGGTCCGTTCGACAGCTTCCTGGCCCTGCGTGGCCTGAAGACCCTGCCGCTGCGCATGAAGGCACATTGCGCCAACGCGCTGGCCCTGGCCCAGTGGCTGGAAAAGCATCCGGCGGTGGAGAAGGTGATCTACCCGGGCCTGGCCTCGCACCCGCAACATGAGCTGGCGGGCAAGCAGATGGCTGGCTACGGCGGCATCGTTTCGATCGTGCTCAAGGGCGGTTTCGACGCGGCCAAGCGCTTCTGCGAGAAGACCGAACTGTTCACCCTGGCCGAGTCGCTGGGCGGCGTGGAAAGCCTGGTCAACCACCCGGCGGTGATGACCCATGCCTCGATCCCGGTGGCACGCCGCGAACAGCTGGGCATCAGCGATGCGCTGGTGCGGCTGAGCGTGGGTGTGGAGGAGCTGGGGGATCTGCAGGTGGATCTGGAAAAGGCGCTGGCGTGATGATCAGTGGCGTACAACGCAAGGCTGAGCTGCTCTGGGCATTGTCCCAGCGTGAGATCGCTGCACGGTTCAAAGGATCCTACGGTGGCCTCTCCTGGTATGTGATCCAGAACCTGCTGTTGCTGACGCTTTACTCGTTCGTGTTCGGTACGCTGTTCAAGAACCGATGGGGGCAGGGTGATCATCCGTCGGGCAACTTCACCGTCGCGCTCTTCATCGGCTTGATCGTGTTCAATCTATTCGCCGAATGCGTCACGCGTGCGCCAACGCTGATCCTGGCCAATGCGAACTACGTGAAGAAAGTTGTTTTCCCCCTTGATGTGCTGCCCGTCGTCACCCTGATCACGGCTGTGTTCAACGCGTTCGTGGCGATGCTGGTGCTCATTGCCGTGTCCTGGTACCTGGATTCGCCCATGCATTGGCAGGGGCTGTGGATCCCGGTAATTCTTCTGCCGCTGATGGTGTTGATCTTGGGAGTGACCTGGTTGCTGGCGGCACTCGGAACCTACATCCGCGACATTAACCAGATGGTGACGTTGCTGATCAGTGCCTTCATGTTCCTGTCGCCGTTGTTCTACCAGATCACCGCGTTGCCAAAGGCCGCGCAGACCTGGGTGATGTTCAATCCGTTGACATTGCCGATGCAGGAATCACGTGCGGCATTGATGCTTGGCCAATCCCCGGATTGGGCTGCGCTGGCGGTCTATCTGCTGATCGCCCTGCCGGTGGCAGCCTTGGGCTACATGTTCTTCCAGAAGATGCGCGGAGGCTTCGCCGATGTCATCTGACGTCTCGATCCGGGTCCACAATCTGTCCAAGTGCTACCACATCTATGAAAAGCCCGCGCACCGCCTCTGGCAGGGTCTATTGGGTGGACGGCGAAAGTTCTACCGCGATTTCTGGGCGCTGCGTGATATCGACTTCAGCGTGCGGAAGGGCACGACGTTCGGCGTCATCGGAAAGAATGGCTCTGGAAAGTCGACCTTGCTGCAGATCGTGTGCGGCACGTTGTCGCCTACCAGCGGCAGCGTCGAACGTGTCGGCAAAGTGGCAGCGCTGCTGGAACTGGGGGCAGGCTTCAATCCCGAATTCACCGGGCGTCAGAACGCGATTCTCAGTGGCGGCATCTATGGCCTGACCACTGCGGAAATCAACGAGCGCCTGCCGTCGATCATCGAATTCGCAGAGATCGGTGAATTCATCGATCGCCCGGTCAAAACGTACTCCAGTGGCATGTTCGTGCGCCTGGCCTTCTCGGTGATCACCCACGTCGACGCTGACATCCTGGTCATCGACGAGGCGCTTGCCGTGGGGGATGCGCAGTTCACGCAGAAGTGCATGCGCTGGCTGCGCAAGTTCAAGGAGAACGGCACGCTGGTGTTCGTCAGCCATGACAGTGGCGCGGTGCGCAGCCTGTGCGACCAGGCCATGTGGATCGAGCATGGCCGGGTGCAAGCGATTGGCGATGCCAAGAGCGTGACAGAGAAGTACCTGGCCTCTTTGTTCAACCAGTCGCAGAGCAGCGCACCGGAACGAGACCATGCCGTGCAGGACATCCTGTCGGCCGAAGACTGGAAGGATCAGCGCCAATCGATGATCAATGGCAGCACGCTGCGCAATGACATCCAGGTGATGCAGTTCACGCCGGAGAGTGCATCCTTTGGTCAGGGCGGGGTGGAAATCACCCAGGTGGTGCTGGAGGACCGCGAACATAACCCGCTGTCGTGGGTGGTCGGCGGCGAGGCGGTATCGCTGGTCGTGCAGGCGCGCGCACTGGTTGATCTGCAGCAACCCATTGTCGGCTTCTTCCTGAAGGACAAGCACGGGCAAACACTGTTTGGCGACAACACGTACCTGACTTACCTGGATGCCCCCCCCATGGTCAGTAGCGGCGAGCGCTTCCGTGCGGTGTTCAGCTTCCCGATGCCGATCCTGCCGGTGGGTGACTACAGTTTTGACGTCGCTATCGCCGAGGGCACCCAGCTGGACCATCGGCAGCTCAAGTGGGGGCATGACGTACTGATCGTCCGCTCAGTGTCGACCAGCGTCTCCACGGGGTTGGTGGGCATTCCCATGCTGGAGGTCGCAATCGAGGTGGATGCCAATGAAGATTGAAGATCGCGTTTCGCCATACGACTACAGTTTCGATCCGGAAGGGCCGAGTACCGCTGCCCGCATCTCGCGGATGGTGGGACAGGGGCAGCGGGTGCTTGAACTTGGCTGCGGCTACGGTGTCATATCGCGTCAACTCAGCCAGGCACAAGGGTGCACAGTGACCGGCGTGGAGATCGATCCGATCAGTGCCGATCAGGCTCGTCCCTACCTGAATGCGTTGCATGTTGGAACTCTGGAAGGTGACGACTGGTTGGCCGCGGTTCGCGGCACCTACGATGTGATCGTCTGCGCGGACGTGCTGGAACACCTGCGTGATCCTGCATACACACTCGGCCAGCTACTGACCCTGCTGGCCCCGGACGGCCGTCTGGTGGCGTCCGTGCCCAACGTGGGTCATGCCGGCATCATCGCTGCATTGTTCTGCGGGCGCTTCGACTACACGCCGACAGGGCTGCTCGACGAAACCCACCTGCGCTTCTTCACCTGGGATTCGCTGGAGCGCATGCTCAACGCACAGGGCCTGGAGGTTGCCAGGCGCGAAGCAGTCAATGCCGGCGGAAACCACGAGCAGTTCCTTGAGTACTGGCAGCCTCTGCCGGAACCGATCAAGCACATGCTCAACCGACATCCCACCGCCAACGTGTTCCAGTTCGTGCTGGAGGCGCGTCGCAGTGAAGTGCCGCAGCGCCCGTGGCGGGTCGAGGATGCAGAAGCGCTGCAGCGCTGGGCCGACGAGGTGGCGAGTGGCTGAAGTGACCCTCGCAGACCACGCTGCACTGCCACGCGTGAGCGTGGTGATCCCGTCCTACAACCACGCGCGCTTCATCGGCGAGGCCATCGAGTCTGTGCTTGCACAGACGATGTCTTCTCTGGAACTGATCATCATCGATGATGGTTCCAGGGATGATTCTGTGTTGGTTGCAACTGCCATGGCGGCAGAGGATGACCGGATAAGAGTGGTGCGCCAGGACAACGCGGGGTCGCACGCGGCGATCAACCGTGGCTTGTCAAAAGCGCGGGGCGCATGGCTGGCGGTCCTCAACTCGGACGATATCTGGGAGCCTGAGCGGCTGGAGCAGATGCTCAAGCACGCCGAGCGCGAAGATGCGCAGTTCCTGTTCAGCGATATCCGCCTGATTGATGCCGATGGCGAGTTCATCGATGACCCGTCTCATTGGTGGAACTTCAGCGTGCAGCGTTTGCGCGAGCGCGTGCGCAGCGAAGGTGTGGTGAACGGGCTGCTGTATGGAAACTTCACTGTTTCCACGTCGAACTTCCTGTTCCGCAAGGAGTTGTTGGCCAGTGTTGGCTGGTTTCGGCGCTTCCGCTACAACCTGGACTGGGACTACGTGCTGCGCTGCCTGGATACCGAGGGCGTGAAGGTGGAGTTCGTCGACCAGCGTCTGATGCGCTATCGGTTGCACGGTGACAACGCGATTCTCAGTGGGATGCCCGGCGCTGCGGCCGAGGCTCAGCTGATCACGCGGCAGATCTACCGTCGTCGGATGCATGCACCCCAGAGCCTGCTGCTCAGTCACCACCGGCATGACCGCCTGTTGCGTCGCTACCTGCAGGGCCAGGTCAACAAGTACCGCGAGTCATTCCATGCAGTTGAAGCAGATCGCGATGCTCATGTAGAGCTTCTGAAACAACGCCAGCAGTTGATCGAGGCGGAGCGGCGCCAGCGGGAGCAGGCCAGCGAAGCCGAGCGCCGGCAAGCGCAGGTGGTCGAAGCAGAGCTGCGTGAGGCGCTGATAGTGCAGCAGGAGCAGCAGGCGTCGCTGGAGCAGGTGCACGCGGAGTATCGCAAGCGTGCACACGCCCAGCGCATGGATGTATACGGCGATTCTCTGCGGGTGAGGTACGAGCGGGACCTGCAGCGTTGCCGCGAGGTGCGGATGCTGGAACACCTTGAAGGGCGAAATCTGCCAGGCTCCCCAGCCTACGGAATGCCGTTGAGTTTGCGTCAGCGCGTGTCGCGCGCCATCAGGAGCGCGCGCCGCATCAACGAATCCATCGGCTTCCTGCGCAATGGAGTCACGGCTGGTACGGTCCGGCATGTCGCGCGTGATCCTCTGCCGATCGTCCCTTTGGTAGCAGAGGTGGCGGTCCATCTGCACATTTTCTACCGTGATCTTGCCCCCGAACTGATCGCCGATGCGCTGCGCATACCGAACCTGCGCAAAGTGGTCATTACCGGGCCCTGGAGTCGCGAGGACTTCGACGGTCCGCTGGATGAACTGGTTGCGCGCGGTGTGGATGTGCAGATTCTGGTCGTCCCCAATCGCGGCAAGGACGTGGGCGGATTGCTGGCGGCGATCCGTGATGGAGGTCTCCTCGATTCAGATCTGGTGCTGAAGCTGCACTCCAAGAAGAGCCACAATCCGGAAAGCTACTTCCAGGCAATTTCTGCCTTGTTCGGGCAGGAAATACGCGATGGCGATCATTGGCGCCGCGCGCTTGTGCAGCCATTGACCGGCAGCACCTGGCAGATCAACAACGTGCTGAAACTGTTCCAGGATGATCCGGCGATCGGCATGGTGGGAGCACGACCGTTCATCACCAGTGTTCCCGATGCCAATGCAGCGCTCAGCCAAGCGGCGTACGAGCGCTTTGGTGTGCCGCAGGGAGCTCCGTTCGTGGCCGGCACGATGTTCTGGATTCGATCCTCATTGCTCAGGCCGCTGCTCGAGCTTGGCTTGTCGCTCGATGAGTTCAGTCTGGACAGCAGGGAGGTTGAGGGCGGGCTGGAGCATGTAATGGAAAGGATGCTTGGCGCCCTTGTGATTGGGCGCGGCTTCGACATCTTTGGAGTGGAAGGATGAGCGTACTGTCCAATCGTACCGTTCCGGTCTTCATCATTTCCTACAACCGGGTCGGCTACATCAGGAGCGTGATCGAGCGGCTGGAAGCGCTGGATTTCCAGAATCTCATCGTGGTCGACAATGCGTCGACCTACGAACCACTGCTGGACTATCTCAACCACAGTCCGCATCGCGTGGTCCGGCTCGACAAGAACTATGGCCATCTTGCGCTTTGGCGCAGTGGTCGTTTCGACGACGTCATCCAGCGCGAGCGTTTCATCCTGAACGACAGCGATGTCATGCCGGCCCATGATTGCCCGTCCGACATCACCGAGCACCTGGCTGAGCTGCTGGAGCGCTATCCGCGGCACAACAAGGCCGGGCTGTCACTGAGGATCGATGACCTGCCTGACCACTATGCGTTCAAGCAGCAGGTGATCGCCTGGGAATCGCCGTTCTGGCAGAACCTGCTGGAGGACGGCAACTATGAGGCGGCTCTTGATACCACGTTCGCTCTCTACCGCCCTGGCGTCCACTGCGACGAGGAGCGTTGGTGGCGTTCGATCCGCACCGCTCCGCCATATTCAGCGCTGCACTTGCCCTGGTATCAGGACACCTCGCTGATCTCGGACGAGGACATGTTCTACCAGCAGGCGGTTGCCGGCATTTCCAGTCAATGGAGCATCACCGATCCGGTATTGCTGAAGAAACAGAACACCGAGCTGCAGCACGAGATCGCGGCCCTCAAGCGTACAATCAGCGAGCTTCGCGGTGAGGTTGCGCCGGCGGGCTCAACGGCATGGCGCAACGCTGTCCGATCCACCCTGGGTGCCACCGGGCTGTTGCCGCTGGTGCGCCGCTTGCGCGACAACATGAAGAAGTGAATCCCATGATCGAATGCATCTTTACCTCCATCAACAACGGTTACCTGCCGAAGGCGCGCATCCTCGCCGCTTCGGTCCGCCGCCATCATCCTGAAGCCAAGATGGCGCTCATGCTGAGCGATCATCAGGACCCGGCCCTGGACTATTCCGATTTCGATATCGTCCTGACCCCGGATGATGTCGTCGAAGGTGTCGGCGAACTCCAGTCATGGTTGTTCGATCATACGGTGGTGGAATTGTGCACGGCAGTGAAGCCCTTTGCATTTGCACACCTGTTCCAGAAGCATGGTTTTGCCAATGTCGTCTATCAGGATCCTGATACGGTGTTGTATGCACGGCTGGAGGAGCTGGAGCGGGAGATGGTCAGCCATCCGATCGTGCTGACTCCGCATGTATCAGTGCCCGCGACGGATACCGATGACCTTCAGGATGGAGAAATGCTCGGTTGCCTGCGCCATGGCGTGTTCAATCTGGGCTTTCTCGCGCTGACCCGTGAGGGAGAGGGCCCGGCGTTCCTGCAGTGGTGGCTGGATCGCTGCCGTGACTACTGCTTCGACGATAACCAGCGTGGGCTTTTCACTGATCAGAAGTGGGTGGACCTGGCTCCCTGCTTCTTCCAGACGCTGGGAATTCTTCGTGTGCCGTCCTACAACGTCGCGACCTGGAATCTTTACTACCGCGAAGTCAGCACCCGCGCCGACGGCACGATCGTGGTCAACGGCAGCTATCCGCTGCGCTTCTATCACTTCTCGGGCTTCGACATTGGTACGCATGAGAAGATGCTGGGCAAGCACGACGCGGGCAACACCACCCTGCAGGCGATGACCCAGTGGTACACCTCGGAACTGGAGCGACTGAAGAATCCGGCGGGCCTGCCTGACAAGTACGGCGTGTTTGCCAACGGTCGCAAGATTCCGGCCGATTGGCGCCGCTACTATCGCAGCCAGCCCGCGCTCAAGCGCATGATCCCGCGCCCGTACGAACAGTACGAGGCCATCATCGCGCATTTCGACTCGGCTCCGGACGAGGTCGCACTGGATCCTTCCTCGTCGTCGCTGGAGCGTTTTGTTCGTCGTCGGCCGGGACTGGCATCACTGGTACGCAAGATGGTGCCGGCATCCGTCATTCGCCGTCTGCGCGGTTGAGTCACCGGCCTGCACGCACAACAGGATGGTCCCGCAGGCAGAGCGTGCGAGGACCATGTTGTTGCCTGCATGGACACCAGCGTCCGGGCAAGGGCTCGGCCTTGTTTTTCGGGACTAGGGTAGGGGGCAGCCCGGCGTAACGCGTCGGGTGCCGTCGGTGGCATGCACCGCCAGGCAGCTGGTGCGCTGGCCGGTGTCGTCAACGGCTTCCCATAATCCAACCTCAGCTGTGCCATCGATCCGGACATCGCCCCTGACATAGGCACGCGCGTCAACCGGCACGCTGTGGTAATCGTCGTCCCCGATTCCGGTCAAAGGCAGTTCGAAGCGATGTTCGCTGCCGTCCGAGTCCCACAGGCGCAGGCTCGCCTTGGCCCGCGGATCGGTGATGGCTTTCCTGATGTCCAGCAGGATGGAGACCGAATCGATGGCTGTTTCAGGTCCCGTCACTGGTTGTGGAAGCTGTAGTTGGGTGGGCGCGTCCGTGGCGATCGCCTGCCCCGCCTCCAGCGAGTACGCTGGCAAGGCCACAGGGCGTACCGGCTGCATGTAGTAGCGGTCGGCCAGCAGTTTCGCGGTGCCATAGCCGGAGATGAGCACCAGACCGGCCAGCAGCAGGTGTGACACCAGGTGCAGCGCACGCGGACGCGGGTGCGGCTGGGCCAGAAGCGCGTAGGACAGGCAGACGGCAGGAATCAGGAAGTAGCGTCCCTGCACGCCTTCGATCAGGCGCGAGCCAGGCTCGGTCCATTGCACCAGCAGCGCAAGGAAGGTCAGCAGGATTGCCGAGAAGCAGACGACCACCAGCAGAGTACGAGCCAAGGCCAGGCTGCGCCAGGCACCGGTGGCAACGGACGCGGCCACTGTCGCCAGGAAGGCTGTGCCCGCCCAGAGATAGAACGAGGCAGGGAAGCCGATGTCGAGCCAGCCCAGTACGCCCAGGAAGGATTCCCAGTACTCGCTCATGCGGACCGGGTGCGACCAGGTCACCCAGAGCATGTGCCAAAGCTCGGAAGGGTGGGTGAGATAGTGCATCAGGCGCGCTGCGTGATCCGCGTCGCGCGGTCCGGGGGCGTATACCGTTGTCTTGATGGTCACCGCCGTCCAGCCCAGTACGAACACTGCCAGGGCCAGGGCGATCCAGAAGCGACGGCCGCAGCGCGCGAACCATGCGGCAGCAAAGGGCAATGCGAGCATCGGTAACATGTGCGCGCGGCTTGCGCAGACAAGCAATGTGGCCGCGACCAATGCAATGAAAATGCGAGCGTTGGCCTGGCGTCCGTCGACGGCAAGACGCATGAAAGCAGCGACGGCCACGAAGGTCAGTCCGGTGGCAACCGGGTCCAGCACGGCGCCGCCAAACTGGAACAGCGTCATTGGCAGCACTAGCAGGGCCAGTGCCCCCGCAGGTGGAGCAAAGATCCGGAATGCCAGGGCCAGCAGGGCGATGGCTGCGGCCAGCGAGAGGTAGCGGGCCAGCCGGTAGGAATCCGCCACGGTCCATCCCAGCACCCGGCCGGCGGCCAGTCCAGTGGCCTGGGGCAGATAGACGGCGGGAAAGTAATAGGCGGTGCCAGAAGGCGCCTGGTACACCGTTTCACCGGACCAGGCGATCGACTCGGACCGGGCAAGCTCCTCGGCGGTCAGCTTCTGTGCGCGCTTGCCCACGAGTTGCGTGAACTGCTGCATGTAGGACAGCAGGCCGGTATCGACCTCGCCGCCGGAGGGGTTGCCATCGCGTGCATGCAGCAGGAGCTGGCCCTTGCTCAACAGATAGGCACGCTTGACATGGTCCAGCTCATCCGGGGTCTGGAACGATGGGGTCAACGCGGAGAGAACGATCGACAGCAGCATCGCGAACGCAAGGAAGAATGGCCACAGTACAGGTTGCTGCGGCGGCAATGCGGTCCGGGTATCCGTCACGCGCTCGGGCCCCGCAGCGCCGAACGGGCCAGGCGGCGATGGATCGCGCGGCGCGGGGTGCTGGCGATGTCCTGGCCGAAGAATGCAAGCAACAGCTGCACGCCGACCAGGACTGGCATGGCGGCGAGCATGACGGTGCCGCTGCTGGCGACCTGGCCGCTGTCGATGCTGAACAACCAGTGCTTGATGCCGTAGGCAAGGCCGAACAGCGTGAATGCAAGCCCGAGCGGAAGCTCCAGCGAAGCCAGCGTCAAGTTGCGCAGATAGTAGTTGTAGAACACGCGCTTGCCGAAGTTCGCCAGGTTCTTGCCAAGAAATTCGGTCATTACCTTGGAGATCTTCAGGTTGCTCACTTCGTCACCGTAGCGAGCGTGCATCGGCACATCGACCACGACTGCCCGCAGCGTGTTGAGCCGGAACAGCATATCCGTCTCGAAGAAGTACCGGCGGCTGATCTTGGTCAGCGGCAGGTGTCGAGCAACATCGCGATGGATGGCCGTATAGCCATTGGTGGGATCGAACAGGTCCCAGTAGCCGGATGAGAGCTTGGTCAGGAACGACAGGCCGCCATTGCCGAACAGGCGCAGCGCAGGCATCTGCTGGATCTGTTCCAGATCGAAGAATCGGTTTCCCTTGGTGTAGTCTGCTTCGCCGGCCACAATCGGTGCTACGAAATCTGGAATCAGCGCGGGATCCATCTGCCCATCACCGTCCACCTTGACGATGATATCCATGCCGTCCTCGATTGCCGCGCGATACCCGGTCATGACTGCGCCACCCACGCCCTGGTTCTCCGCATGGCGCAATACCTTCACGCGCGGATCCGTCGCATGAGTTTCGATGAAATCACCACTGCCCACGGGGCAGCAGTCATCGACGGCATAGATGCGGGCAACGTCTTCACCGATGCCGGCGATGACATCAAGAATGTGCTCCTTGACCTTGTAGCAAGGAATCACAATCGCAATCAGAACGGTCATTCAATGATCCAGGTGGTTTGCAGGGCTGGATGGACACGCGTCGCGCCAACCATGCTTGGGAAAACACATCGGGGCCAGCGGTGGATGTGCTGGCCCCGACATGATTCAGCAGTACGGCATCGGCTTCAACCCAGCGCCGCTTCCAGCTCCGGCAGGACTGCGAACAGATCCCCTACCAGACCGATATCGGCAATCTCGAAGATCGGCGAATCCGCGTCCTTGTTGATCGCAACAATGGTGCCGGCATCCTTGATGCCGGTCAGATGCTGGATCGCACCGCTGATGCCCACCGCCACGTACAGCTCCGGCGAGATGATCTTGCCGGTCTGGCCGACCTGCAGGTCGCTGGGTACGTAGCCGGCGTCGACCGCGGCGCGCGAGGCACCCACCGCGGCACCGAGCTTGTCGGCCAGCTGGAAGATGACCTTGAAGTTCTCTTCCGAACCGACACCACGGCCGCCGGAGACCACGCGCTTGGCGCTCTGCAGGTCAGGGCGGTCGCTGGCACCAGCGGCCAGGCCGACGAAGCGGGTGTGGGTCGGCAGGGCAGCATCGACGCTGGCCGCTTCGATGGCGGCGCTGCCGCCCTGGGCGGCTTCCGGCCACGAGGCGGCACGCACGGTCGCGACCACGATCTGGTCGGCCGGGGCTTCGACGGTGATGATCGCGTTGCCGGCGTAGATCGGGCGCTTGAAGGTGTGGCTGCCTTCGACGCTCATCAGGTCGGAGACCTGGTTGACGCCGAGCAGGGCGGCCACGCACGGCATCAGGTCCTTGCCGAAGGTGGTCGACGGGCCGAACACGTGGCTGTAGCCCTTGGCCAGCTGCGCGATCTGCGGGGCCAGCACCTGGGCCAGGGCCTGGGCATTGGCGGCGTTGGCCACGGTCAGGACCTTGGCGACGCCGGCAATCTTCGCCGCTTCAGCGGCAACGGCGGCCGGGTCGGCGGCCAGCACCAGCACGTCGATGCTGGCACCGGCGATGGCAGTGGCGGCGCTGACGGTCTTGGCGGTGGCGGCGTTGAGCTTGCCGTCGTGGTGCTCGGCGATGACGAGAATCCTGCTCATTACAGCAACCCCTTCTGCTTGAGTGCGGCAACCAGTTCGGCCGCGTCCTTGACCATCACACCCTTGCTGCGCTTGGACGGCGCGGCGTACTGGGTGGTCTTGAAGGTGTCGGCGGCTTCAACGCCGAGGTCGGCCAGCTGCAGGGTCTCCAGCGGCTTGGCCTTGGCCTTCATGATGTCTGGCAGCTTGATGAAGCGCGGTTCGTTCAGGCGCAGATCGGTGGTGACCACGGCCGGCAGATCCACTTCCAGCGTTTCCAGGCCGGCGTCGACTTCACGGGTCACCGTGGCCTTGCCATCGGCAATTTCGAGCTTGCTGGCGAAGGTCGCCTGTGGGCGGCCCCAGAGCGTGGCCAGCATCTGGCCGGTCTGGTTGGCGTCGTCATCAATGGCCTGCTTGCCAAGGATCACCAAGTCCGGCTGTTCCTTTTCGATCAGCTTGAGCAGGGTGCGCGACGCGGTCAGCGGCTGGATGGCCTGGTCGGTGACGACGTGGATGGCACGGTTTGCGCCCATGGCCAGGCCGTTGCGCAGGTGCGCCTGGGCGTCGGCCGGGGCGATGGTGGCAACCACGACCTCGCTGGCGATGCCCTTGTCGCGCAGGCGCAGGGCTTCTTCCAGAGCGATTTCATCGAAGGGGTTGGGGGACAGCTTGACGCCGTCGGTGACCACGCCGGAACCGTCCGGCTTGACCTGAATGCGGACGTTGTAGTCCACCACGCGCTTGTACGCGACGAGGATTTTCATCTGGTACGGGGTCCTTCAGTAACAGGGAGAACGTCCGGTCCTGCAACAGCAACCGGTTCGGGGGTGGGACCCTGATTCTAGCTGGCTTGGGGTGACCATGCGAATGCGTATGGTGTGTCTCGTCGTACAGAGCCGTTCCGCATTTCCGGAACATCTGGCGCCTGTATATGCTGTATGACCATGAACCACTCGCTGAGGCGGAGGACTACACCGGCATGCGCAGGTTTAATGTTGCAATGCAGCTCAATCACGCCGCCCCGCTGTAGCGCCCCGCCAGGAATCTTCGATGACCCGTTCTGCCGCTGTACTGACCCCTGCCGTGATCGCGATGATCCTGACCACCCTGGCCATGCTGGCCAGCGGACAGGTCCTCTTCAAGCTGGCATCTTCGCAGTTGTCGTTCAGCCGTCCGGCCAGCTTCTTCTCCGGCACCCTGATCCTGGCCTTGTTCGTGTATGGCGCAGCCACGCTGTTATGGCTGGCGGTTCTGGCACGTGTGCCGCTTTCAGCCGCATTTCCATTCTATGGCCTGACGTTCCTGCTGGTGCCCGCATTCTCCTGGTGGCTTCTGCACGAGCCGATCCGGCCGCAGACTTGGGTGGGCTCGGTGGTGATACTGATTGGTGTGGTGATCTCTTCCTGGAGTGGCCGAGGCAGCTAGTTTCCTGCTCGGCATTTGACACCATCGGGTTCGCCGGTACGCTCTGTCCACCCTTAGCGTGACCCCGTGGGAAGAACCCGAGGAGAAAATGGTGACTGGACCTGACGAGCTTTGCCCTGGCTGTCATTCCACGCTGAAGGTGGGCCTCCGGCCCTGGCACCGTGTATGCGACGACTGCACCTACGAAGGAAGCACGCTCAGCGTTGACATCGATATCGATGGAAGCGTTGAAGTTGTCGATGAGGCCATGCGCGAGGAAGGGCTGGAGCATCTGCGGCAACGCAATTTCCAGACATTGACCACGGATCTGGGGGCGCGGATCACGCGTACCGATGGCAGACGCCCACGCCTGCTGGACGTCGGATGCGCGCACGGCTGGTTTCTTGAAGCAACCATGCCCCACTTCGAAGTGGTTGGAATTGAACCGGATGCACGCATCGCGGCGATCGCCGCAGCCAAAGGCCTGGATGTGCGCAGGGGTTTCTTCCCTGGCGTGCTAGCGGACGAAGAACGATTCGACGTGATCATCTTCAACGATGTCCTGGAACACATTCCGGACATCGATTCCGCCCTTGAGGCCTGCATCCGCCACCTGACTCCCGGAGGCTGGATTGTTGTCAATGCCCCGGCCCGGACGGGGGTGCTGTACCGCATATCCAGGGCGATGGCCAGTCTCGGGATGCCGGCTTCGTTCGACCGCATGTGGCAGAAGGACTTCCCATCGCCACATGTCCATTATCTGGACGATGCCAGCGTGGCCGCCATCGCCGCGCATCATGGGCTGCGGGTGTCTGACGTCCGCACCTTGCCGTCAATGAGCACCCGGGGGCTCTACGCCCGCATCCGCACCGACCGCAGCGTCTCGTTCGCCAAGGCGATGGCGGTCACGTCGGTGCTGACCCTGGCCAGCCCGATCCTGTCCATGATGCCCGCAGATATCAGGGTCTGGCTGCTTCAGGTTGGCTGAACCCCGGTCGGCGCTCCCCACGTCGGGCGAGGCTGTTCAAGGTCTCGGCGCGCAGTCGTTGTATCCTTCAGCTTTGGAATCCGGCCGCCCCGATGCGGTCGGTATGAAAACTGATCAGGAGAACAGGTAGTGCCCACATGGCTTGTCACCGGCGGCGCCGGATTCATTGGCGGTAACTTCGTTCTCGAGGCAGTTGCCCGCGGCGTAAGGGTCATCAACCTCGATGTGCTGACCTACGCCGGCAACCTGAAGACCCTGTCCAGCCTGGACGGCAATCCGAACCATGTGTTCGTGCAGGGTGACATCGGCGACAGCGCCCTGGTCACCCGCCTGTTGGCCGAACACCGGCCGGATGCCGTGGTGAACTTCGCTGCCGAAAGTCATGTCGACCGTTCCATCGACGGCCCGGGCGCGTTCATCCAGACCAACGTGGTGGGCACCCTGGGCCTGTTGGAAGCGGTGCGGGATTACTGGAAGACGCTGCCGGCCGAGCAGGGCGCGGCGTTCCGTTTCCTGCATGTGTCCACCGACGAGGTGTACGGCACGCTGGGTGAGACCGGCAAATTCAGCGAAACGACCCAGTACGCGCCCAATTCGCCGTACTCGGCGTCCAAGGCAGCTTCGGACCACCTGGTGCGTGCGTTCCACCACACCTATGGGCTGCCGGTGCTGACCACCAACTGTTCGAACAATTACGGCCCGTACCACTTCCCCGAGAAGCTGATCCCGCTGGTGATCGCCAAGGCGCTGGCCGGCGAGCCGCTGCCGGTGTACGGCGATGGCAAGCAGGTGCGCGACTGGCTGTTCGTGTCCGATCACTGCGAAGCGATCCGTACCGTGCTGGCCAAGGGCCAGGTTGGCGAGACCTACAACGTTGGTGGCAACTCGGAAAAGCAGAACATCGAGGTGGTGCAGGCGATCTGTTCCCTGCTGGACCAGCGCCGCCCGCGCGAGGATGGCCAGCCGCGCAGCAGCCAGATCACCTACGTCACCGATCGCCCCGGTCATGACCGCCGTTATGCGATCGATGCTTCCAAGCTGAAGAACGACCTGGGCTGGGAGCCGGCCTATACGTTCGAGCAGGGCATCACCTTCACCGTCGACTGGTACCTGGACAACCAGGAATGGGTCAACGGCGTGCTCGACGGCAGCTACCGACTGCAGCGCATCGGCACCACGGCCTGAACCCGGGAGACAACATGACGCAGCGCAAGGGCATCATCCTCGCCGGTGGCTCCGGCACCCGGCTGTATCCGATCACCAAAGGCGTCAGCAAACAGCTGCTGCCGGTGTACGACAAGCCGATGATCTACTACCCGCTCAGCGTGCTGATGCTGGCGGGCATCCGTGAAGTGCTCATCATCAATACCCCGCACGAACAGGCGCTGTTCCAGCAGCTGCTGGGTGATGGTTCGCAGTGGGGCATGGACATCCAGTACGCGGTGCAGCCGAGTCCGGATGGCCTGGCCCAGGCCTACCTGATCGGTCGCGACTTCGTCGCCGGCAAGCCGAGCTGCCTGGTGCTGGGCGACAACATCTTCCACGGCCACGGCCTGCGCGAAGTGCTCAAGCGTGCCGATGAGCGCGTGGACGGTGCGACCGTATTCGGCTACTGGGTGAACGATCCGGAGCGTTACGGCGTGGCCGAGTTCGACACAAGCGGTAGGGTCATTGATCTGGTGGAGAAGCCGGAGAATCCGCGCTCCAACTATGCGGTGACCGGCCTGTACTTCTATGACGGCAAGGCCAGCGATCATGCGGCCGAACTGAAGCCGTCGCCGCGTGGTGAGCTGGAGATCACCGATCTCAACAAGCGCTACCTGGAAGAAGGCAATCTTCACCTGGAGGCACTCGGCCGTGGCTATGCCTGGCTCGATACCGGCACCCACCAGTCGCTGCTGGAAGCGTCCAACTTCATCGAGACCATCCAGACCCGCCAGGGCCTGCAGGTCTGCTGCCCGGAAGAAATCGCGTTCGGCCAGGGCTGGATCAATGCAGAGCAGCTGGAAGCGTTGGCTGCGCCGCTGATCAAGAACGGCTACGGCCAGTACCTGCATAAACTCGCTTTGCGTGGAGTTGTTCCGTGAAAGTAATTGAAACCAAGTTGCCCGGCTGTGTGGTGATCGAGCCGGCCGTGTTCGGCGATGCCCGCGGTTACTTCTTTGAAACGTGGAATGCCGAGCGTTTCGCCGCGCTGGGCCTGCCAGATCGCTTCGTGCAGAGCAACGTGTCCACCTCGGCGCAGGGCGTGCTGCGTGGCCTGCATTACCAGTGGCCGCGCCCGCAGGGCAAGCTGGTCAGCGTGCTGGAAGGCGAGGTCTACGACGTGGCCGTGGACATCCGCCGCGGCTCGCCGACCTTCGGCCAGTGGGAAGCGGTGGTGCTGAGTGCGGAAAACAAGAAGCAGTTCTGGATTCCGGAGGGCTTCGCCCACGGTTTCGCCGTGCTGTCCGAGCGTGCGGTGTTCAGCTACCTGTGCACCGAGGTCTACCTGAAGGATTTTGATGCCGGCGTGCGCTGGAACGATGCCGACATTGCCGTGGACTGGCCGGTCAGCGCGCCGACCTTGTCGGCCAAGGACGAGAACGCGCCGTTCCTGAAGGACATCGCTGAAGATCGCTTGCCGGTCTTCGTGCCATGACCGTTCTGGTGTTCGGTGGCAATGGCCAGGTCGGCCAGGAGCTGCTGCGTGCGCTGGCGCCGCTGGGTGAAGTGGTTGCCACCACCCGCAGTGGTCAGCTGCCTGATGGCGGCGCCTGCGAGGTGGCTGATTTCGGCCAGCCCGATAGCCTGCCGGCATTGCTGGACCGCCTGCAGCCATCGGTAGTGGTGAACGCTGCGGCCTATACCGCAGTCGATCGTGCCGAGCAGGACACGACGGCCGCCTTCGCCGCCAATGCGGAGGCGCCGGGCGTGATCGCGCGCTGGTGTGCGGCGCACGGCGTGCCGTTCGTGCATTACTCCACCGACTACGTGTTCGATGGCCAGGGCAGCGCGCCCTACCCCGAAGATGAGCCGACCGCGCCGCTGGGTGTGTATGGCACCAGCAAGCGCGATGGCGAAGATGCGGTGCGTTCGGCCGGTGGCCGCCACCTGATCTTCCGCACGGCGTGGGTATATGCCTCACATGGCGCCAATTTCCTGCGCACGATGCTACGGGTGGGCGCCGAGCGCGACCAGCTGCGGGTGGTTGCTGATCAGATCGGCACGCCTACACCGGCCGCGCTGATTGCCGATGTCACTGCGCAGGCACTGCAGCATCCGGGGCAGCTGTCCGGTACCTGGCATCTGACGGCCAGCGGCCAGACCAGCTGGCATGGGTTTGCAGAGGCGATCTTCGCCGAGGCGCTGGCGACCGGTGTGTTGGCGAAGGTGCCGGCCGTCGAGGCGATTCCCAGTTCGGAGTATCCGACCCCGGCCAAGCGCCCGGCATGGTCGGTGCTGGACAACCGCAAGCTGCAGCAGGATTTCGGTATCGAACTGCCAACGTGGCAGGATGGACTGAAGCGGGTCATGGCAGAACTGACCCGCTGACGGTAGCGCCGGGCCATGCCCGGCGCATGCATTGAACCGCTGCGCTCGCCGGCCATGGGCCGGCGCTACCTCACTAGCTGCGCCCGTACGTATCCTCGAAACGCACGATGTCGTCTTCACCAAGGTAGCTGCCGGACTGCACTTCGATCAGCTCCAGCGGCAGCTTGCCCGGGTTGCGCAGGCGATGGGTCACGCCCAGCGGAATGTAGGTGCTCTGGTTCTCGCTGAGCAGGATCACCTCGTTGCCCCGGGTCACTTCTGCGGTGCCGCTGACCACGATCCAGTGCTCGGCACGATGGTGGTGCATCTGCAGGCTCAGCGTACCGCCGGGCTTGACCGTGATGCGCTTGACCTGGAAGCGCTCACCATTGTCGATCGAATCGTAGGCGCCCCACGGGCGGTAGACCTTGCGGTGCCACGTCGCTTCGCTGCGACCGTCGGCCTTCAGCTGCGCCACCACGGTCTTGACCTCCTGCATGCGGTCGGCCTTGCCGACCAGCACCGCATCGTCGGTCTCGACCACGATCACATCGTCCAGGCCGACCAACGCCACCAGGCGTTGCGCGTAGGCGTAGGTATTGCGGCAGTCGATGGCGATCACATCACCCTGGTGGGCGTTGCCGTCGCCGTCCTGCTGCGAGACATCGCGCAGTGCCGTCCACGAGCCGACATCGTTCCAGCCCGCGTCCAGCGGAATCACCACGGCGTCTGCGGTCTTTTCCATCACGGCATAGTCGATGGAATCGGAGGGGACGGTGGCGAACGCCTCCTTGTCGAGGCGGGTGAAATCCGAATCGCGACGGGCCTGCTGCCAGGCCTGGCGGCTGCTGGCCAGCATGTCGGGCTGGAAGCGCTCCAGTTCCTGCAGGTAGCGCGAGGCCTTGAACAGGAACATGCCGCTGTTCCAGTAATACTGGCCGCTGCTGACGTAACCGGTGGCGGTCTCAAGGTCGGGCTTTTCGACAAAGCGCTCGACCGCACGCAGACCTTGGCCATCAGCGGCCTTGATGTAGCCATAGCCGGTTTCCGGGCCGGTCGGCACGATGCCGAAGGTCACCAGCTTGCCGGCCTCGGCAGCGCTGGCTGCAGCCTGCACGACTGCGCGGAACGCGGCCTCATCGGTGATCACATGGTCCGAGGGCAGCACCAGCAGCAGCGCATCGGCGCTGTCACGGGTGGCCTCCAATGCTGCCACCGCGATGGCGGGCGCTGTATTGCGGCCCACCGGTTCAAGGATGATCGCGGCCGGTTCGGCACCCACCTGCTGCAGCTGCTCGGCAGCGACGAAGCGGTGTTCTTCGTTGGCGATCACCAGCGGGCCATGCGCAGCGATGGGTGCAACGCGCTGCCAGGTGGCCTGCAGCATCGTCAGCTCGCCCGCCAGTGGCAGAAACTGCTTCGGATAGGCCTCGCGCGAGAGCGGCCACAAGCGGGTTCCGGAACCACCGGAGAGGATGACGGGCTGGATGTTGCTCATGATCTTCCTTGATTACTGCTGGACAAGACGGGAAATTTCGTCGGTGCGCGCCTGCATCAACGCTGCGTCACCACGTGCCTCGACGTTCAGGCGCAGCAGCGGCTCGGTATTGGAGCTGCGCAGGTTGAAGCGCCAGTCGCCGAAATCGGCACTGATGCCGTCGGTGTGGTCCAGCGCGGGCGACTGCGTTGCGAAGTGCTCCATCACGCGTGACACGGCAGCCTTGGCATCTGCAACCTTGAAGTTGATCTCGCCACTGCAGGGATAGGCCGCCATGCGGTCCTCCACCCAGTCGGCCAGCGAACGTCCACTTTCCGAGACGAGCTGCGCGATCAGCAGCCACGGGATCATGCCGGAGTCGGCATAGGCGAATTCGCGGAAGTAGTGGTGGGCGCTCATCTCGCCGCCATACACCGCATCCTCGGCGCGCATCTTTTCCTTGATGAAAGCGTGGCCGCTCTTGCACAGCACCGGCACGCCGCCTGCCTGCTCCACCATTTCCACGGTGTTCCAGACCAGGCGCGGGTCATGCACGACCTTGCCGCCCGGATTGCGCGCGAGGATGGCCTTGGCCAGCAGCCCGACCAGGTAGTAGCCCTCGATGAAACGCCCGCTGTGGTCGAAGAAGAAGCAGCGGTCGAAGTCGCCGTCCCAGGCGATGCCGAAGTCGGCGCCGTGCTCGCGAACGGCTTCAGCGGTGGCGGCACGGTTCTCCGGCAGCAGCGGGTTGGGAATACCGTTGGGGAAGTTGCCATCGGGTTCATGGCAGATGCGGATGAACTCGAACGGCAGGTGCGGGGCCAGCAGGTCGACGATGGCACCGGCGCCACCATTGCCCGCATTGACCACCAGCTTCAGCGGCTTGAGCTTGGCGGCGTCGACGTAGCTCAGCAGATGCTGGATATAGGCGCTCTTGTCATGCTGGGCGGTCTGCCCGGCGCGCGGCGGCTGGGCCTCGGACGCATCGGCGGCGACCGCATCGGAGATCGCGAACAGGCCGGTATCGGAGCTGATCGGACGGGCATTCTCCTTGACCAGCTTCATGCCGTTGTAATCCATCGGGTTGTGGCTGGCGGTCACCATCACGCCGCCGGCCGCGCCGAGGTGATCGGTCTGGAAGTAGACCTCTTCGGTGCCGCACAGCCCGATGTCGATCACTTCGCGACCCACGCCACGCAGGCCCGATGCCAGCGCATCCTGCAGCGCCGGGCTGGTCAGGCGAACGTCGTGGCCAAGCACCACCGGACCGGGAGCGAGCTGCGCAGCCAGGGCGACACCAATGCGGCGGGCCAACTCTTCGTTCAGTTCTTCCGGCACACGGCCGCGGATATCGTAGGCCTTGAAGGCGGGCAGGGGCATCGATCAGATCCTTTGTGAGCTCAGTCTTTCATTGTAGCGCCCGACCCGTATGGGAATCGTTTCCATCAGGCAACGCCAGGTGACTGATGTTCGATATCAGGCCTGCGCTGGCCGCCTGCCGGCCCGGCCAGGGCGTTTGGCCGGTGCGCCCGGCAACGGTGCCAGCAGCGCCTGCACGTCCTCTTCGCTGAAACGTGGTCCGGCGCTGCCGCCGCCTTCAAGAATCGATTCGGCCAGCATCGCCTTGCGCTCCTGCAGCTCGGCGATCCGCTCTTCGATGCTACCGGCGGCAATCAGCCGGTAGACGAAGACCGGCTGCTGCTGGCCGATGCGATGGGCACGGTCACTCGCCTGGTTCTCGGCGGCCGGATTCCACCAGGGATCGAAGTGGATGACGGTGTCGGCAGCGGTCAGGTTCAGCCCCACGCCACCGGCCTTCAGGCTGATCAGGAACAGCGGCACTTCGCCCTGCATGAAACGCTGTACTGGCGTGACCCGGTCCTGGGTATCGCCGGTCAGGGTCACATAGGCCAGGCCCAGCCCGTCGAGCGCCTGCGCGATCAGCGCCAGCATGCCGGTGAACTGCGAGAACAACAGGATGCGGCGACCTTCCTCGACCATCGACGGCAGCATCTCACGCAACAGCTCCAGCTTGGCCGAACCGGCATTGCGTGCCGGCGTTTCGCCCGGCAGCAGGCGCGGATCGCAGCAGACCTGGCGCAGCTTCAGCAGCGCATCCAGTACCCTGATGTGGCTGCGTGCCAGTCCGCTGTCGCTGATCGCCTCGCGGACCTGCTTCTCCATCGCCGCACGCACGGTTTCATAGAGATCACGCTGCCCGCCCTCCATCGTTACCGCACGGGTGATGAGGGTCTTTGGTGGCAGCTCGGCAGCCACCTGGTCCTTGCGCCGGCGCAGGATGAAAGGGCGCAGCCGCTGTGCCAGCAGCTGGGCACGGCGCTGGTCGCTGTCGCGTTCGATGGGGTGGCGCCAATGCTGGTTGAACTGCTTTTCGCTGCCGAGCAGCCCGGGCAGCAGGAAGTCGAACTGCGTCCACAATTCGCCCAGATGGTTCTCCAGCGGCGTACCGGTCAGGCATAGACGGTGGCGGGCCCGCAGCGTGCGCAGCGTGACTGCCGCACGTGATTTCGGGTTCTTCACCTGCTGCGCCTCATCCAGGATCAGCAGATGGTAGGAGTGCGCCTGCAATGCCTGCTCGTCGCGCCACAGCAGGGGATAGGTGGTGAGCACGAGGTCATGTGCGGGAATCGCGTCGAACAGCGTCTCGCGGGCCGGTCCGTGCAGGGTCAGCACGCGCAGGTCCGGGGTGAAGCGTGCCGCTTCGCTCTGCCAGTTGTGCAGCAGCGAGGTCGGCACTACCAGCAGGGCCGGCCGGTCCAGACGATCACTTTCCTTTTCGACCAGCAGATGGGCCAGGGTCTGCAGGGTCTTGCCCAGCCCCATGTCATCGGCCAGTACGCCGCCCAGCCCCTGCTGGCGCAGGTACTGCAGCCACGACAGGCCGTCCAGCTGGTAGGGGCGCAGCGTAGCGTGCAGCCCTTTGGGTGGCGGTACCGCGGCCATGGCCGGCGCATCCAGCAGGCGCTGCACGCGCGCACGGGTATCGTCGCTGGCGTGCAGGCGCAGCTGGGCGGCTTCCTGCAGTGCCTGCAGGCGGCCGCGGTCATGTGCCTGCAGGCGCAGGGATTGTCCAGAGTCGCTGAACAGATCCGCCAGCAGCGCGATCACCGGTTTCAGGCGACCCGCCCGCAAGGCGAGGCGTTCATTGTCCGCCGTCGTCAGCAGCACGTTTTCGTCATCGCTGATCGCATCCAGCTGGCCGCGCAGCCAGCGTGGATCCGATTGCAGTACGGCCTGCAACAACGGAACCAGCGCGACGCTGCGGCCATCGACCTCGATGGTCAGGGCCAGGTCGAACGTGGCGCTGTCGGCCGGCGCCGCCTGCAGGTCCAGATCAATCTGGTCTACGCGGAAGATGCGATGGCGGAAGGCATCGTCGGTCTCTATCTTCCAGCCCAGTGCCTCCAGCCGCAGCACGTCCTCCAAAAGGAAGCGGGTCCAGTCGAAACTGCGCAGCTCGAACAGTGGCCCGCCACCATCCAGCGCGATGCGCGGTTGCCGTTCGCGGTGCAGGTGCACGCTGTGAAGTTCAGTTTCCCGCCGTGCCTCCTCGTGCAGGTCACGCGGCAGCAGGTAGAGCTGTCCCTCGGCGTCATGCACGAACAGCGACGGGTCATCGAGAAAGCGCACGTGCTCGTCGTACTCGAAGGCGACGGTAGCGACGTCCAGCCACTGCGAGGCATCGCGCTCGGTGAGCCAGGCAGGACGGTATTCCATGCTGTGCAGATGGAGAATAGGCGTCATCGCCTGGATCTGCAGGGTAGGCAGTGTCGGATGGGCGGCCGGACGCAGCGAGCCGCTGTCTCCCTCCAATGAGGTCTCCAGTGCAGCCAGCAGCACGGCGGCAACATGCTCGCATTGACCTCCCGCAGGACAGGTGCAGCGACTCTGCAGGGGGCTATGCGGTGTGCGGGCACTGGCTTCCAGGTCGATCATCACCTGCCGGGCTTCGACCTGCGCGGTCAGCAGCGGCGCCCTGTAGCCCAGTTCACGCACTGCCGATACGCGTTGTCTGCCCTTTTCCAGTGTCCCCGCATCCAGCCAGCGGGACAGTTCCCCTCCGGTGAATACTTCGGCCATGCGTCGTCCTGTCCTCTCCATCTGCCGCAGGCGTTGCCCGGGGCACGCAAGCGGGGAAGGGGACATTCTACGGATTGGCAGCCCGTCATGCCGAGTCATGCTGCGGCGCATCCCAGCCGGTAACGGGTGTGCCGCTAGAATGGCGGGATTCTCACCGGGTAGGGCAGTAGAGATGCAGCAATCGACTTCCAGCAGCACGCGCAGCAAGCGTTTCGCCTCTGCGGCAGATGCACTGCAGGGTGTGATCGCCGATGGCCAGACCCTGGCCGTGGGCGGCTTCGGCCTGTGTGGCATTCCCGAGGCGCTGATCGCCGCGCTGCGCGACAGTGGCGCCATGGGCCTGACCGTGATCTCCAACAATGCCGGCGTTGACGGCTTCGGCCTCGGGCAGCTGCTGGAAACCCGGCAGATCAGGAAGATGATCTCGTCCTACGTGGGCGAGAACAAGGAATTCGAGCGCCAGTTCCTGGCCGGCGAGCTGGAGCTGGAATTCAACCCGCAGGGCACCCTGGCCGAGCGCCTGCGTGCCGGCGGCGCGGGCATCCCGGCGTTCTTCACCGCCACCGGGTACGGCACCGTGGTGGCCGAAGGCAAGGAAACCCGCGAGTTCGACGGCAAGCACTACGTGATGGAGACCGCGCTGCGTGCCGATGTCGCGCTGGTCAAGGCGTGGAAGGCCGACGAGGCTGGCAACCTGGTGTTCCGCAAGACCGCACGCAACTTCAATCCGGCCTGCGCGATGGCCGGCAAGGTCTGCATCGTGGAAGTGGAAGAGGTGGTGCCGGTCGGCGCGATCGATCCCGACCAGGTGCACCTGCCGGGCATCTACGTGCACCGGATCGTGCACAACCCCACCCCCGAAAAACGTATCGAACAGCGCACCATCCGCGCGGAGGGCAACTGACATGGCGTGGACCCGCGATGAAATGGCGGCACGCGCCGCCCGCGAACTGACCGACGGTGCATACGTGAACCTGGGCATCGGCCTGCCGACCCTGGTTGCCAACCATATTCCCGAAGGCGTGGACGTGTGGCTGCAGTCGGAGAACGGCCTGCTTGGCATCGGTCCGTTCCCGACCGAAGCCGAGGTCGACGCCGACCTGATCAACGCCGGCAAGCAGACCGTCACCGCGCGTGCCGGTGCCAGCTACTTCGGCAGCCACGACAGCTTCGCGATGATCCGCGGTGGCCACGTCAATCTGGCCATCCTCGGCGCCATGCAGGTCACCGACAAGGGTGACCTGGCCAACTGGATGGTGCCCGGCAAGATGGTCAAGGGCATGGGCGGCGCGATGGACCTGGTGGCCGGCGTGCAGCGCGTGGTGGTGCTGATGGAGCACACCGCCAAGAACGGCGAACACAAGATCCTCGCCGAATGCACGCTGCCGCTGACCGGTGTGGGCGTGGTCGACCGCATCATCACCGATCTGGCTGTGTTCGACGTGACTGACAAGGGCCTGTTGCTGGTGGAAGCGGCACCGGGCGTCAGCGATGACGAGCTGAAGGAAAAGACCGGCGTCGCGTTCCAGCGTGGCTGATCGATACGGGGAGGGGGCGTTGTGCCCCCTTCATCCTCAGCTGCGTCGGGCGTAGGCGTACTCGTCGCTGCTGGCATCGGCCTCGCCGAGGCACGCTGCGGCTGTCGTGACGCGCAGTCCGGCGTGTTCACAGCAGGCGCCCAGCACACGTTCAATGGCATGGGCCAGCGTTCCGTCGATCTGGCCCTTCTCGTCCTCGAACGCGCTGCGATGCAGATGCGCGTCCAGTAATGGACGCAGGGCCTGCAGCCGCCACCAGCCCATGCTGCCGGCGCCAAATTGACTGGCGTCCGCTGGTGTTTCCAGCCCAAGTCGCGCCTGCAGTCGTGCCAATGCGGGACCATTGCCGCCCACGAAGGCGGCGACGGGCAACAGATGTCCTTCGGCGACCACCATGCCCAGTGCGGGGTCGGCCTGGAACGCGGCATGGATGCGTGCGGCACGTCCGCCCTGTACCAGTCGTTGCAGTAGTTCCTGCCGCCACTGGTCGCCATCGGCGCGATGGGTTGAACGCTTCGTGTGGAGTTTCAGCACCACATCGTGACCAGCCTGCAGCAGCCGTTCGGAGACCTCAAGGAACGGAAGAATGTCGCGACCATGGTTATCTACGGCGATGACCTCACCCTGCAGCTCATGTGCCACAAGAGCCTGCCTGGCCAGATCCACCTGTTGTGCCGGCGTAGTCACCACGATTGTCCAGTCGAGGGCGGCCTCGCGCAGTGCGGACAATACCTCCGGCAGCGTTTCCAGATACCAGGCGTGGAGATGTACTGCCGGTTTCTGACGCAGTGCCGGAGCAGGCACCAGCGCATCGCGGGTGGCCTGCAGCCAGGCATGACCCAGCCGCGCTTCCGGTTCCAGCACGGCGCCTTCTGCCCATTCGTTCCAGGCGTTGATGAAGACCATGCGCTGCGCCTGCGGTGCAGCGGACAGGCGCTCATGGATCGTGGTGCGCAGCCAGTCGCGATAACCGCGCGGTGATGCATGCAGGTAAACGCGGCCGCGACCGGAGCGACGCGCCTCATTGTCCCAGCCGGGGTTCACGCCAGGGTAGAGCGGATAGTCTGGCAGCGGCCGTGATGCGATCTCGGTGGCCAGTTCGCGCCAGTCGCGGACATCGCCATTGAAGGCCGGATTGAGCAGCCATTGCTGCGCCGACAGGGAGCGCGGATTGCTCATGTTCGGCGGGAACTCTACTGCCGCATCGAAGCCGATGTCGCGGGGATCCGGGCGCTCGAAGCCCTGCACGTACGCCAGATGGATTTCGCCGACGCCATTGTCGCGACACCAGCGGCGCCAGCGCTCGGTGGTCGCCCCGGCGTCGGGCAGCAGGTGCGGGCGATAGACCAGCAGCATGGGCCGGCCCTCGACCTTCAATGCGCGGCGGTCGCGCAGGTAGGGCGCGACATGTGCGATGAAGGCCAGATCATCCTCGGCGCTGTGCTGCTGGCCGATCAGGATGTCCTCGTCGCGGCCGTCCCAGCGTCGTGCCCAGTTCTCGTTGGCCCAGCACAGGCAGAACGGCAGTTCGATGCTGTCGTCGGCCAGCCATTGGCGCAGCGGGTCCTCCATCAAAGTGCGGCCACTGAACCAGTAGTAGTAGAAGCAGAACGCGCCGATACCGTACTCAGCTGCGAGGCGTGCCTGGTCCCGCATTACCTGAGGGTTGCGCAGGTCGTAGAAACCCAGGTCTGCCGGCAGGCGCGGCTGGATGTGGCCCTCGAACTGAGGCAGCGCGCGGGTCACGTTGCGCCATTCGGTAAAGCCCTTGCCCCACCAGGCGTCATTCTCGGGAAATGTGTGGAACTGCGGCAGGTAGAACGCGACCAGCGTCGCCGGCAAAGGAGACGGCAAGGTCGCCTCACGCCATGGCACGTGGCCGATCGCCGGCTCGTCTGCACGCCAGCGCAGCTGGGCGCTGGCGCCGGTGCCCCCCTCAGCCTGCTGGCCCTTGGGTGGCGGCGGTACCCAGTCGCCATGCCGCGCCAACAGCCGGGTGCGCAGCCGGTCACGCTGCGCCTGTGGCAGCGGCAAGGCCCGGAACATGGCGCGCAGCAACGGGAACAGCGATTGGCGTACGCTCATCGGGCTGGGCCCCACGAAAGGGGGCAAGCGGACGGCATCAGCATCTGGGCAATGGTCATGGGGCCATTTTCGGTGCTGGCGGTCATGACAGCAAACGCCGGCGTGCTAGCGTGTGGCCATGCTGTTCCCCGATGACCTGCCCGATGCCGACGTCCAGCACCTGCCGGGCTGGCTGGCCGCAGCCGATGCCGATCGGCTCCTGACCGCGCTGCAGGCCGAAGTCCCGTGGGAGGTCCACCGCATCCGCATGTTCGGCAACTGGGTGGATTCGCCGCGGTTGAGTTGCTGGATCGGCGATCCGCAGGCGCGCTACCGCTATTCCGGTGCTGAATTCGTGCCGCACCCCTGGCCGCTGTCGCTACAGGGTGTGCGTGAGCATCTGGAAACCGAAGGCATCGGCCGCTTCAACAGCGTGCTGCTGAATCGCTATCGCGGTGGTGGCGACTACATGGGCTGGCACAGCGACGACGAGCCGGAGCTGGGGCCGGCGCCGCTGATCGCCTCACTCAGCCTGGGCGCAGTGCGGCGGTTCCTGCTGCGCCGGCGCGATGACCCGGCGCGGAAGGCCGAATTCCTGCTTGGCCATGGCGACCTGCTGCTGATGGCCGGCCAGACCCAGCGCTTCTACCAGCATGCGTTGCCGAAGACGGCGCGGGTGCAGGGTGAGCGCATCAACCTGACCTTCCGCTGGATTACGCCGCGTTGACGAAGAAGGGGTCAGATCCCTTTCCTGCCGGAAAGGGACCTGACCCCGTAACTCACGTGCCCGGCGAATGCGGCGATCAGCGCGCGATGGTCGGCTGGTCGGCCTGCCCGCTCTGCAGCGTCCAACCGACCACATCCTGCGCCAGCTGCTGCAGGCCACGTTCGAAGGCGGCGGTCACCGCCGGCACGTCGGTGCTGCCGACCGGCTGCGACTGGCGGAAGGTACGGTCAGCGACCACGCGCTGGTCGGCGACGTGGATCAGCTTGGCGTTGACCTCGATCACCACCGTCGGCGTCGCCTGGCCCTGGTAGTCCGATTCGAAACGGCGCACGTCGGTGGACAGCTTGTAGTCGGCACGGATGCCGGCGGTGCTGCGGGCCACGCCACGGATACGGCCGGAATCCTCGAAGCCGCGCAGCAGGGTGTCCTCGATCATGTCGGTGGCCGGCTGCGCCCAGCTGGCCCCCTTGTAGATCTCCAGCTGCGATGGCGTCGGCCGCACGTTGATGCGTGGGCTGTCGACCATGCGTGCGGCGCTGGGCTTGGCCAGCACCAGCTGCCAGCTGGCCTGCGGCCACGCCGGATCCGGCTTCACCTGCACGGACGGCGAATACAGCGTCACCGCGGTCTTTTCGCTGCTGCCGAGGATGGAGCAGCCGCCCAGCAGGGCGACCATCGAAGCGGCCAGCAGCAGGCGCGGAAGGGTGGTCGGGCTCATTGGGGTTCGAACTCCTTCGGGGCGTCGCGGCCAAGCAGGTAGCGCGCGGGGTTGTTCTCGAGGCGGTCGCTGACCCGGCGCAGGTCGCGGATCAGCCCGCGCAGTTCGGTCAGCGTCGGGCCCAGCTGGCCGAGGCCGTCGTTGGCAAAGCTGTTGATCGCGGCACGGTTCTCGCCAAGGATCGAATCGGCGTTGCCGGCGGCCGAGTCGAGCTTGACCAGGGTGCCGTCGAGCTTGTCGATGATGCCCGGCAGCTGCTGCACCAGGTTCTTGTCCAGCCGCTCGATGGTGCCGTTGGTGGTCTTCAGCGTGGTGTCGAGGCTGCGTGCGGCGTCACGCGCGCTGAGCAGCAGTGCCTGAGTGCCCTGGTCGCGGTCGGCCAGGCCGCCGCTGATGGTTTCCAGGTTGGCCAACGTTGCGTTGATCGACGCAACGTTGCGGTCGCTGAGGATCTGGTCCATGCGCTCGACAATGCGGTTGGCGACGTCGGTGATGTTCTGCAGGGCCGACGGCGTGGTCGGAATGATCGGCGCCGGGTCCTTGTTGACGGTGGTCAGTGCCGGCGACTGCGGCGTACCACCGCTGAGCTGGATGATCGACGGGCCGGTCAGGCTGGTGATCGCCAGCTTGGCACGGGTATCGGTCTTCACCGGCGTGTTGGAGTTCAGGCGTATGCGTGCCACCACCTGGCGCGGGTCGTCCGGTACCAGGTTCAGTTCGGTGATCGAGCCCACCGCGATGCCGTTGTACTGCACCGGGCTGCCCACCGACAGGCCGGTGACCGCCTCGCGGAACACCACGCGGTATTCCTGCCAGGTGCGGTCGGAGGAGTACTTGGCGGCCCACAGGCCGAAGGCCAGCAGGGCCAGGCCGGTGATCAGGGTGAACGCGCCGATCAGCACGTAGTTGGCTTTGGTTTCCATGGCTCAGGCACTCTCGATCTGTTCGCCACGCGCGGCACGCGCGCGGGGTCCGTGGAAGTATTCCTGGATCCACGGATGATCCAGTTTCTCGATGTCAGGCAAGGGGGCGTTGGCCACCACCTTGCGGTCGGCGATCACCGCCACCCGGTCGCAGATCGCGTACAGCGTGTCCAGGTCGTGGGTGATAAGGAACACGGTCAGGCCCAGTGCTTCCTGCAGGGTCTTGATCAGGCGGTCGAACGCCGCCGCGCCGATCGGGTCCAGTCCAGCAGTGGGTTCATCCAGGAACAGCAGCGGCGGGTCCAGGGCCAATGCACGGGCCAGGCCGGCACGCTTGCGCATGCCGCCGGACAGCTGCGAGGGCAGCTTGTTGATCGCGTCGGCGGGCAGGCCGGCCAGCTTCACCTTCAGCAGCGCCAGTTCGTAGTGCCAGCGCTCGGGCAGTTCGCGGTGATGCTCCTTCAGCGGTACCTGCACGTTCTCGCCCACGGTCAGCGAGGAGAACAACGCACCGTCCTGGAACAGCACGCCGGTGTTGCGTTCGATGTGCAGGCGGCTCTCGGCGTCGTCGGCGCGCGCATCGCGGCCGAGCACTTCGATCTGCCCGGCATCAGGCACGCGCAGGCCGAGGATCGAGCGCATCAGCACCGATTTGCCGGTACCCGAACCGCCCACCACGCCGAGGATTTCGCCTCGGCGCACGTCCAGGTCCAGGTCCTCGTGCACAGTCTGGCTGCCGAAACGGTTGACCAGCCCGCGCACGCGGATGGCCAGCTCGTGGCCGTCGTCGTCCTGCATGGGAATTTCTTCGGGCGTCGGATGCGTGCTCATGTCACCAGTCCATGTGCATGAACCACAACGCCGCGAAGGCATCGATGATGATCACCAGCGAAATCGTCTGCACCACGCTGGAGGTGGTGCGTTCGCCGACCGACTGCGCCGTGCCTTCGACCTTCAGGCCTTCCAGGCAGCCGATCAGGCCGATCACCAGCGCGAACACCGGGGCCTTGGACAGGCCGACCAGCATGTGCCGCACTTCCATCGTGTCGTGCATGCGGGCGATATACATCTGTGGCGGGATATCCAGGTCGAACGCGCCGACGGTGATGCCGCCGGCCAGGCCGGCAACCATCGCGATGAAGGTCAGCAGCGGCAGGGTGACCAGCAGCGCCAGCAGCCGTGGCAGTACCAGCAGGTCGATCGGGTCCAGGCCCAGCGTGCGCATCGCATCGATTTCCTCGCGCGCCTTCATCGCACCGATCTGCGCGGTGAACGCGCTGGCGGTGCGGCCGGCCAGCACGATCGCGGTCAGCAGCACGGCGAACTCGCGCAGGAAGGCGATGTTGACCAGTTCGACCACGTAAATCTCGGCGCCGAAATCGCGCAGGATGGTCGAGCCGAGGAAGGCGATCACCGCGCCGACCAGATAGGACAGCAGCGCCACCAGCGGTACCGCGTCCAGCCCGACCTGCTCCATCTGGTGCACGGTCGCGGTCATGCGGAAACGGCGCGGCTCCTTGACCAGGCGGGCGGCCTTGACCAGGTTCTCGCCAAGGAAACTGCACAGCGCCTTGATGTTGTGGCCGGTGGTGTGGACGCTGACACCCAGCCGCTCCAGCGCGGCCAGCACGCCGAAATCGCGCTTGGGCTTGGGCCGGTCGTCGGCCACTTCCTCGATGGTGCACACCAGCGCCTGATGGTCCGGACGGAAGTGCAGCGCGTCCTCGCCGAGGTCGGCGCGATGGGCCACGCGCAGCACCTGCAGCACGCCTGCCGAATCCATCTTCTCGATGCCGGTGGCATCGATGCCGGTCAACGTGTCGGGAACGTCGCGCAGGACTTCGGCCGCGGCCAGCGCGGTCTTCAGGGTCCAGGTACCGGACAGGCGGATCAGGCCCGGGTCATGGGCATCCTGTTCGAGCTGGGGGGCGTGGTTCGGGGTCACTTGGGCCATTCGGGTCGCAGCATAACCGTTCTGAATCGGGCTTCGCGTCGAACTCGGATGAATTTCTCCGGTAAGCCCCAGCCTAGGTAATACTACGGCGCATGTCCGCAGACGCTCACACGATCCCCACGCCCCAGGCCACCTACGCACAGCGCGTGGCCTTTGTTTCCGAGATCGCCGGACGCCTGCACAGCTACGGCACAACGGCCCAGCGCCTGGAAACGGCAGTGGTGGCACTGGCACGCCAGCTCGATCTGGATTGTGAACCGTGGTCGAATCCCACCGGTATCATTCTCAGCTTCAGCGACCCGGCGCAGGCGATCGGCTCCAGTGACATCACCCGCGTGATCCGCCTGGCGCCCGGTGAAAACGATCTGCACAAGCTCAGCGTCGCCGACCATATCGCCGAGGAAGTGGCCAATGGGCGGATGAGCATCGCCCAGGGCCACACCGCGCTGCGCCAGCTGGACAAGGATCCGGGCCGGCGCGGCAAGCTGCGCACCATCCTTTCGTTTACTCTCGGTGCGGCCGGCGTGGCCGGCATGTGGAAGCTGCCGTGGCTGGACATCGCCACCGCCGGTGTCATCGGCTTGATGATCGGCCTGCTCGGCATGGTCACCGATCGCCGCCCGGCCACCCGCGAGGCAGCCGAGGCACTGGCTGCGCTGCTGGCCGGCCTCGTGGCCACGCTGGTGGCCTCCTTCGTCGGCGCGCTCAACCTCAACACGGTGATCATCGCCTCGCTGGTGGTGCTGCTGCCGGGCATGTCCCTGACCAATGCGGTCAACGAGCTGGCCAGCCAGCACTGGGTGTCGGGTACCGCGCGCTTCGCCGGTGCGTTGACCACCATCATGAAGCTCAGCGTCGGCGCGATGATCGCGGTGACCCTGGCCGACGTGCTCGGCCTGGATCCGGTGATCCGTGCGACGCGTCCGCAGGGGCCGTGGGTCGAGTGGGGTTCGCTGCTTACCGCGGCCTTCGCTTTCGCGATGCTGTTCAAGGCCAACCGCCGCGACTATCCGTGGGTGATCGCCGCCTCGGTGGCCGGCTATGCGATCTCAAAGTTCGGCGGCCATGCCTGGGGAGCGCCGGCAGGCATCTTCCTGTCGGCGATGCTGCTGACCGCCGGTGGCAACCTGTTCGGCCGCCTGGTCGGGCGCCCGGGCGCGATCATCCGCCTGCCCGGCATCATCATGATGGTGCCCGGCAGCACCAGCCTGCGTGGCGTGCTGACCCTGGTCCAGCAGCAGGACGTAGGCGCCGGCCAAAGCGTGTTCCTGACCGTACTGAACGTGGTGATGGCGCTGGTCGCCGGCCTGCTGTTCGGCAACCTGCTGATGCCGGCCCGCAAAACCCTGTAGGTGTGGACCGTTGGTCCACACACCGAAGAATGAAAAACGCCGGCTTTCGCCGGCGTTTTTCATTGCATTCCAATCCGGCCTCAGGCCTTCTTGATCAGGAAATCTTCCGGCTTCTTGTTGCCCTTGGCGGTCAGTTCGGCCATCCAGCGCGGCTGCTTGCCACGGCCGGTCCAGGTTTCCTTCGGGTTGGCCGGGTTGCGGTACTTCGGCGCAACCTTGCCCAGCTTGCGGCCAGCGGTCTTCGAGGGGGCCTTGGCGACCTTGGCCACCTTGCGCGCGCGCGGGGCCGGGGCATCGCCGAACAGTTCCTCGATGGTGTAACCCTCGGTCTTGGCCAGCTTGATCAGCTGGGCCCGGACCTTGGTGATCGGCCGGCGCTTGGCGACGATGGTCTGCTGCTTCTTGGCGGTGCGGATCAGGGCGCCCAGCTCGCGTGCCGACAGGCCGGTCAGGTCAATGCTCATTTACGGTTACTCCGGAAACTAATGTGTGGACGGGACGAGCCAGTCCATGGCGTCGGCGGACAGAATAGTGATGAATTAATCAGAGCACAAATGCAGGCAGGACAGGGCTTGGCGGCATGCCGGCTGCATTGCGTCGATTTTGACCGGATTATGTCCGCTGCAATATCGATCAGATGAACACAACGCAAAAAAAGACCGGGGCATGCCCCGGTCATTTCTTGATCAACCCTGCAGGCGCTGCAGCAGGGTGGCCTTGTCCAGGCTTTCCGCTTCGCTGGCGCGGCGCGAGCGGTACTCGTAGGTACCGGCGGCAAGGCCACGTTCGCTCACCACCACGCGGTGCGGAATACCGATCAGTTCCATGTCGGCGAACATCGCGCCCGGGCGCAGGCCACGGTCGTCCAACGCAGCGTCCAGGCCCGCATCACGCAGTTCCTGCAGCAGGTTGGCGGCGGCGTCGGCCACGGTGGCGTCCCCCTTCGGGTTGATCACGCACACCACCACCTGCCACGGCGCCATCGCGTCCGGCCAGATGATGCCGGCATCGTCATGGTTCTGTTCGATCGCGGCAGCCACCACGCGCGAGATACCGATGCCGTAGCAACCCATCGCCATCACCGCCGCCTTGCCGTTCTCGTCCAGCACGGTGGCATCAAGCGCTCGGGCGTACGTACGGCCGAGCTGGAACACGTGACCGACTTCGATGCCGCGGGCGATCTTCAGCTCACCTCCGTCCATGGCACGATCGCCGGCACGCACGTTGCGGATGTCAGCCACTTCCGGTTCCGCCAGGTCGCGGCCCCAGTTGACGCCGGCCAGGTGGAAACCGGCTTCGTTGGCGCCGACGACGAAGTCGGACATCGCCGCCACTTCGCGATCAGCCACCACGCGGATGGCCTTGGCCGGAGCGACCGGGCCGAGGAAGCCCGGCACGCTGCCCAGGAACTCGGCGATTTCCGCTTCACTGGCGAAGCGCTGCTCATCCAGGCCGGCAACCTTGGCCAGCTTGATCTCGTTGACCTCGTGGTCGCCACGCACCAGCACCAGCACGAACTGCTGTGCCTTGCCTTCGCCGGCGATCAGCGCCACCGATTTTACCGTGCGCTGCAGGTCGATGCCGAGCAGCGCCGCGACATCCTCGCAGGTCTTCTGGGTGGGGGTATCCACCTTGCGCATCGTTTCGGTGGCGGCCGCACGCGGCGCCGGATCGGCAGCGATCGCCGCTTCCATGTTGGCTGCGTAGTCCGAGCCGGTGGAGAACACCAGCGCGTCCTCACCGGAATCGGCGATCACGTGGAATTCCTGCGAGGCGTCACCGCCGATCGCGCCGGAATCGGCCTGCACCATGCGGAAGTCCAGGCCGAGGCGGGTGAAGATGCGGCTGTAGGCCGACTTCATGTTCTCGTACTCGCGCACCAGGCACTCATCGTGCAGGTGGAACGAATAGGCGTCCTTCATCAGGAACTCGCGTGAACGCATCACGCCGAAGCGCGGACGGATCTCGTCGCGGAACTTGGTCTGCACCTGGTAGAAGTTCACCGGCAGCTGCTTGTAGCTGGACAGCTCGCTGCGCGCGAAGTCGCAAGCGGCTTCTTCGGCGGTCGGGCTGTAGCAGAACACCTGGTCCTTGCGGTCCTTGATCTTCAGCAGCTGCGGGCCGAACTTCTGCCAGCGGCCGGTCTGCTCCCACAGTTCCTTCGGCTGGATGGTCGGGATCTGGAATTCCACGGCACCGGCACGGTCCATTTCCTCGCGGACGATGCGTTCAACCTTGCGCAGCACGCGCAGGCCCAGCGGCGACCAGGTGTACAGGCCGGATGCGAGCTTGCGGATCATGCCCGCGCGCAGCATCAGCCGGTGGCTGGTGAGCTCGGCGTCGCTGGGGGTTTCCTTGGTGGTGTGCAGGTGGAACTGGGAGAGGCGCATCGGCGGCTTCGGATAACGGCAGAGACGCCTATTCTGCCAGCCCGGCCGGGGGGAGGGGTATCGGCAGGGCTGCGCCCTGCACCCGCCTCAAGCAACGTCAACAGCAACAGCAACAGCAACAGCAACAACGGGTTTCCCGTGGTAGGGCGGGGTGGGTCCGGTTGCGGGGGACGCCGTGAACCCGTCCCTGGGGGCTTGGCAGCCGCATCCATGCGGCTGACACCCCCGCAACCGGACCCACCCCGCCTCCGACAGTTTTCCGCGATCTGTCGCCCTTTTGTAGAGCCGAGCCATGCTCGGCTGTTGTTCGATCAATTCTCGAAATATTCGATTTCCATGGAGATTGATCCACGCATGACGTGGACCTACTGACCGCCGGCCAACTGTCGAAGGCGGGGTACTGTGGGTTTGCGGGGTGTGAGCCGCATGGATGCGGCGACCAAGCCCCCACGGACGGGTTTACGGCGTCCCCGCAAACCCACAGTGCCCCGCCATCCCTCAGGAAGCCGCTTTGGCATTTGACGTTGATGTGGCTTGAAGCAGGTGCAGGGCTGCAAGCCCTGCCGATACCCTCACTCCGCCGGGCAGTAGGCCTTGATGGCGGCTTCAGCCAATCCCTTCTGCGCGCTGCGCTGGTCCTGGGTCAACGCGGTATCGGCCTTGCCGTCGCCGTTGGTGTCCTGCATGACGGTGCCGGAGCCTTCCAGCAGGGCCAGGTTGGCGCGGGCGGTGCTGCACTGCTCGGGAACCGGGGTGGCTGCGGGAGCGGCGGGCGCGTCTGCTGCCGTCGCCTGCGGGCTGCGGGCCTGCTCGCGGGTCTCGAACGTCTTGCCCGCCGGCGGGGTCTCCGAATACTGGGTCACGCCATTGGCGTCCTTCCATTTATAGACCGGGCCGGCCACGGCGTTGGCACTGGCCAACAGCAGCAGGCATCCAAGGCAGGACAGGGCACGCATGGCAAACTCCACGGAATGGGCGTAGAACGCCGATTGCAGCATTGCCGCCGACCACTGGCAAGTCGATTAAACTGGATTCCATGGACCCGATCACACCGCCGCCGCGCTCGCGCACGATTTACCTGCTGCCCAACCTGTTCACCACCGCCGGGCTGTTCGCCGGCTTCTACGCGATCATCGCCGCGGCCAACGGGGATTTCGTCAATGCCAGCATCGCCGTGTTCGTAGCGGCGGTGATGGATGGCCTGGACGGGCGCGTGGCGCGCCTGACCGGCACCAGCAGCGAGTTCGGCGTGCAGTACGACTCGCTGGCCGACCTGGTCAGCTTCGGCATGGCTCCGGCGCTGGTGATGTACCACTGGTCGCTGTCGTGGCTGAAGTTCGATGACCCGCTGCTGGGGCGCGTCGGCTGGGCCGTGGCCTTCCTGTATGCCGCCTGCGCGGCACTGCGCCTTGCCCGCTTCAATACCCAGGTGGCGGTGGTCGACAAGCGCTGGTTCGTCGGCCTGGCCAGCCCGGCCGCGGCCGGGCTGATGATGTCCTTCGTCTGGGCCTTCGCCGATGGAAACCTGGGCTGGGACGGCAACCAGCTGCGCTATGTGGCGCTGGCGGTGACGATTGTCGCTGCACTGCTGATGGTCAGCCGCATCCGCTTCTGGAGCTTCAAGGGCGGTGCCGCCAAGGGCGGCCGTTCGGACCGGGTGCCATTCCTGGTGCTGGCACTGGTGCCGGTTGCCATCGCCATCGCGGTGATCGATCTGCCGCGCGTGCTGTTTGCGGTCGGCATCCTGTACGCGCTGTCCGGCCCGGTGATGTGGGCGGTACAGCGCCTGCGCAAGAAGCCCGAGGCCGCGTGAGCCAGGACCTGCCCGTGCTGTGGTCATCGGCCCAGCAGGCCTGGCTGCAGGCCATGGGCTACACCGTCTATCACGACGGCCAGCTGGCCGCCGAACTGGATGCCGCGCTGCAGTTGAGCGTGGCCGAAGCGGAGGCCGTACAGCCGGCGGAACCGGCGCGGGCGAGCAGCCCAATCGCCCGCGAGCACCCCGCCGAAGCCATCCCCGCGCCTCGCCAGGAGCGCCCGCCACCGCCTCGCCGCGAGACGCCGGTCAGCGCACCGGATACGGCGCCTGCGCCGGCCCGGCCGCTGCCCAGCGGCAATGCACGGCAGCCGGTCGTGCGCCTGCCGGATCGTCTGCAGATCGCCTTGTTGCGCGCCTCCGGCTGCAATCCCAACGATCCGGCCACACAGACACTGATGGAGAATTGGCCGCTGGACCAGCTGCGTCACGATCCGGCCGCCAAACGCGCGCTGTGGCCGCAACTGCGCGCCCTGCGCAAGCGGGGTACGCCGTGAGTGCGGTCCGGCAGCCCGGTCCGGTCAGCCTGCGCGCGCTGCGCGAGAGCGACCTCACGGTGGTGATGGCGATCGAGGTGCGCGGTTATCCGTTTCCTTGGACCCGCGGCATCTTCGTGGATTGCCTGCGTGCCGGTTACCCCGGCCTGGTCATGGAGCGCGACGGCGAGCTGATCGGCTACGGCATGCTCAGCATCGCCGCCGACGAGGCACATGTCCTCAACATCTGCATCGATCCGTTGACGCAGTCGCGTGGCCTGGGTCGCCAGTTGCTGCGCGCGCTGGTGCAACTGGCCGGCGATCGTGGCGCGCAGCGCGTGTTCCTGGAAGTGCGGCCTTCGAATACACCGGCACTGGCGCTGTACCACAGTGAAGGTTTCAACGAGATCGGCCGTCGCCCGCGCTACTACCCGGCGGCACAGGGCCGCGAGGACGCGGTGGTGATGGCGATCGAACTGGTCCACGGCGACCTGCAGGTGATGCCGCCGCTGTAACGAAGAAGGGTTGCCGGCCAGCGGCCGGCACTACCGGTAGCTGCCAACCTTGGTTGGCAGGAATGCGCCGACCAAGGTTGGCCACTACCAAGGCGTGCAATGGCATCTCCGGTAGCGGCCAACCTTGGTTGGCACGCCCTGCTCACGCCAACCGCAACGCCAACACGCCGCCCACGATCAGCGCCGCCGCGAGCCATCGCGCACGCGGAACGCGCTCGCGCAACAGGAATACCGAGATCAGCAGCGCGAACAGGATCGACGATTCGCGCAGCGCTGAAACCATCGCCACCGGTGCCTGGGTCATTGCCCACAGCGCCATCGCGTAAGAGGCGGTGGTGCCAGCGCCGCCGGCCAGCCCCAGCGGCCAATGCTGCCGCGCATAGTCCAGCACCGAGCCGCCGCGGGTGTACAACGCCCACAGTGGCAGTGGAATGCCTGACAGCAGGAACAGCCACAGCGTGTAACTGAGCGCGCTGCCGGACTGGCGCGCGCCCTGCGCATCGACCAGGGTGTAGGTGGCGATCATCGCCGCGGTCAGCAGCGGCAGGCGCAGCTGGCCGCCACGCGCACCCAGTGCCATGCACAGGATGCCGGTGCTGACCAGCACAACGCCCAGCCACGCCGCCGGTGGCAGCCGCTCGCCCAGCAGCGTGCCCGCCAGGGCAACCAGAATCGGTGCGCTGCCACGCATCAGCGGATAGGCCAGGCTCATGTCGACCTGCTGGTAACAACGTGCGACCAGGCCGTAGTAGGTCACCTGCAGCAGCACCGACGCGCCCAGCCACGGCCAGCTGTGTGCTGCGGGAAATGGCAGGAAGGGCAGGGCAGCGGCCGACAGCAGCGCGGCACTGCCGGTGACCAGCACCGTGCCGAGGAACTTGTCTGGTCCGCGCTTGACGATCGCATTCCAGCTGGCATGCAGGGCCGCGGCCGCGAGGACCAGCAGGAAGATGGAAAGAGGCATCCAGCGATGATGCCATGCGGGGAAATGAAAACGCCGGGCATTGCCCGGCGTTTCCGATTCCGCTTCGGTGGGTGCCAACCCTGGTTGGCACATTGCATTGGTGCGGACCAAGGTCCGCACCCACCAGCCCGGCGCTTACAGCTTCGCGCGCTGCTCGCGCAGGCCGGCCAGCTGGGTGTTCCAGTCGACCAGGCGCACGCGTTCCTGCTCAACCACGGCCGGCGGCACCTTGTCGGTGAACTTGGCCAGCTTGGTCTCGCTCTTCTCCTGCTCGCCTTCCACGCGCTTGATCTCTTTGTCCAGGCGCGCACGCTCGGCGTCGAGATCAACCAGGCCTTCCAGCGGCACCAGCAGCTTCAGCTCACCGACGATCGCGGCGGCAGCTGGCGGTGCACTTTCGCCTTCAGCCAGCCACTGGATGCTGTCCAGCTTGAGCAGGAACGACAGCGACGCGCTGAAGCGTTCGATGCGCACGCGATCCTGCTCCAGCCCGGCCTGCAGGCGCAGCGGCACCAGCTTGGAGGGCGCGACGTTCAGTTCACTGCGCACACGGCGCACTGCACTGATCACGGCCTTCAGCCATTCGACGTCGGCCTCGGCCTGGGCGAAATCGCCTTCGAACTCAGCGGCGGTCGGGTACGGGCGCAGCGACAGCGTGGTTTCGGCCAGGCCCAGGCGCGGCGCCAGCTGCTGCCACAGCTGTTCGGTGATGAACGGGGTCAGCGGGTGCAGCAGGCGCAGCAGCGCTTCCAGCACGTACAGCAGGGTGTGACGGGTGCTTTCGGCGTCGGCGGCATCGGCACCGTTCAGCGCCGGCTTGCTCAGTTCCAGGAACCAGTCGCAGAACTCGTTCCAGGCAAACTCGTACAGGCACTGCGCCAGCAGGTCGAAGCGGTAGTTGGCGTAGTGGCCCTGGGCCTCGCTGGACACGGCCGCAAGGCGCGAAAGGATCCAGCGCTCCGCATCGGTCCGCGGGGTCGGCACGCCGGTGAACGCTGCACCCTCGGTGTTCATCAGGGTGAAGCGGCTGGCGTTCCACAGCTTGTTGCAGAAGTTCTTGTAGCCCTCGGCGCGGTTCATGTCGAACTTGATGTCGCGGCCGTGGGTAGCCAGCGCGGCGATGGTGAAGCGCAGCGCATCGGCACCGTGGGCGGCGATGCCGTCCGGGAATTCCCTGCGGGTGGCCTTCTCGATCTTCTCCACCATCTTCGGCTGCATCAGGCCGCCGGTGCGCTTGGCGACCAGGTCGTCGATGCTGATGCCGTCGATGATGTCCAGCGGGTCGAGCACGTTGCCCTTGCTCTTGGACATCTTCTGACCCTGGCCGTCGCGGATCAGGCCGGTGAAGTAGACGTCCTTGAACGGGATCTTCCCGACCAGGTTGTCGGTGGCCATGATCATGCGCGCCACCCAGAAGAAGATGATGTCGAAACCGGTGATCAGCACCGACGACGGCAGGTAACGGTCGAAGCCACGCTCGGCCATGGCCTGCTCGTTCGGCCAGCCAAGGGTGGAGAACGGCCACAGCTGCGAGGAGAACCAGGTCTCCAGCACGTCGCTTTCCTGGTTCAGCACCACGTCGCTGCCCAGGTTGTGCTTCGCCCGCACTTCCTCTTCGCTGCGACCGACGTAGCAGCTGCCGGTGGCTTCGTCGAACCACGCCGGAATGCGGTGGCCCCACCACAGCTGACGGCTGATGCACCAGTCCTGGATGTTGTTCATCCAGTGGCGGTAGGTGTTGATCCAGTTCGGCGGCACGAAGGAAATACTGCCGTCTTCGACCAGCTCCAGACCACGCTTGGCCAGGTCGTCCATCTTCACGAACCACTGGTCGGTCAGGTACGGCTCGATCACCTGGCCGGTACGGTCACCGCGCGGCACCTGCAGCTTGTGCGCCTTGGTCTCGACCAGGATGCCCAGGTCTTCCAGCTCGGCCAGCACGGCCTTGCGGGCTTCGTAGCGGTCCAGGCCCTGGAAGCGTTCCGGCGCGTTTTCATTCAGCGCTGCCACCGGGGTGAACAGGTTGATCATCGGCAGGCTGTGGCGCACGCCCACTTCGTAGTCGTTGAAGTCATGCGCCGGGGTGACCTTGACCACGCCGGTGCCGAACGCGCGGTCCACGTAATCATCGGCGATCACCGGCACGCGGCGGCCGGTCAGCGGCAGCACCACGCTCTTGCCGATCAGGTGCGCGTAGCGCGCGTCTTCCGGGTGCACCATCACCGCGGTATCGCCCAGCAGGGTTTCCGGACGTGTAGTGGCGACGACCAGGTAGTCTCGGGTTTCGCGCAGGGTTTCCACGCCGTCGGCATCGCGCTCGACGTGCTCGTAGCTCAGGCCGTCATCCAGCGTGTAGGCGATCGACCACAGGAAGCCGTCTTCCTCGGCGCTCTCCACTTCCAGGTCGGAGATGGCGGTCTTCAGCACCGGATCCCAGTTGACCAGGCGCTGGCCGCGGTAGATCAGGCCCTGTTCGTACCAGCGCACGAAGGCTTCGTTCACCGCCGCCGAGGGCTGCGGATCCATGGTGAAGGTGCTGCGCGACCAGTCGGCCGAGGTACCGAGGCGGCGCATCTGGCGTTCGATGATGTCACCGGACTGCTGCTTCCACTCCCAGACCTTGCCGATGAAGCCCTCGCGGCCCAGCGAATCGCGGGTCTCGCCCTTGCCTTCCAGCGCCAGGTTGCGGCTGACCACCATTTCGGTGGCGATGCCGGCGTGGTCGGTACCCACCTGCCACAGCGTGTCGTAGCCGCGCATGCGGTGGTAGCGCACCAGCGCATCCATCAGGGTCTGCTGGAAGGCATGGCCCATGTGCAGGGTGCCGGTCACGTTCGGCGGCGGCAACAGGATGGTGTACGGCTCGCCCGTGCCGGACGGCTTGAAGTGGCCGGCCTTCTCCCAGGCCTCGTAGAGGTCGGTCTCGAAGGACTTCGGGTCGTAGCTGGAGGCGAGTTGGGTCATGCGGGGCAACCGGTAATCAAGGCGGAAGGGAGATCAGCGCGGCCCGAGGGCGCGCCGGATCTTCTGGTCGGTGTGGTACTGGCTGACCGCGTAGGCGGCCCAGATGGCGGCGGGCAGCCAGCCGATCAGGGTGATCTGCAGGATCAGGCAGACGATGCCGGCAAACGGCCGGCCGATGGTGAAAAAGGACAGCCAGGGAAGAATCAGGGCGATCAGCAGGCGCATCAAGGGGTCCTCGCTGGACTTACATGTCGTGCTTGTTCAGGTCGTAACCGGCGGCCTTGTACTGGCGCCAGCGCTCGCGCAGCGGTTCGCGCGCTTCCGGGTCGGCCGGGACCACTTCCAGCACGCGCTCGCACTGGCCCAGCCAGGGTTCGTCGCGCAGGTTGATCACCAGCGGGCGGGCTGGCGCTTCGGTGCCGGGCACGGCGATCAGCACCAGGGCTTCTTCCTCGTCCATGTCTTCGCCGGCGATCTGGTGCGGGATGTAGGCATCGTTGTCGAACGCCCACAGCAGTTCGTCCAGCTCCTCGGCCTGGGCCTGGTCGCGGGCCAGCACCAGGGTGAACAGCCCAGCGTCGTTGGCCTTGCGCGCCAGCTCGCAGACCAGGCGCAGCGGCTCGGTCAGGAAGCGGGGCTTGGCGATCAGGTAGAAGTCGGCGCGGGGCATGGCAGGATCCGGGTCAGGCAGGGGCCCGGCGCTGCCGGGCGAGGCCCTGGCCGGCGGGCGCCGGCCAGGGTCGGGTACGGCATCAGGCGCGGGCGACCTGGTCCAGCAGCCACTGGCTCAGCAGGCCGACCGGGCGGCCGGTGGCCATGCCACGCTTGCCTTCATCGCTGGCCACACCGGCGATGTCCAGGTGGGCCCAGCGCTGGCCTTCGGCGAAGCGCGACAGGAAGCAGCCGGCGGTGATCGCACCGGCCCAGCGACCGCCGATGTTGTAGACGTCGGCGAAGCTGGAATCCAGCATCGGCTGGTATTCGTCCCACAGCGGCAGGCGCCAGGCGCGGTCGAACACCTGCTCGCCGGCGGCCAGCAGCTCGTTGGCCAGGTCGTCGTGCTTGCTCATCAGGCCTGCGGTCTGGTGGCCGAGGGCGACCATGCAGGCACCGGTCAGGGTGGCCACATCGACCAGCGCCTGCGGTTCGAAGCGCTGCGCGTAGGTCAGTGCGTCGCACAGGATCAGGCGGCCTTCGGCGTCGGTGTTGCCCACTTCGATGGTCTTGCCCGACATCGAGGTGATGACGTCGGACGGACGGTAGGCATTGCCGTCGATGGCGTTTTCCACCGCCGGGACCACCACCACAAGATTCAACGGCAGCTTGGCCTTGACCGCGGCGACGAAGGTGCCGATGACGTTGGCGCCACCGCACATGTCGTACTTCATCTCTTCGATGCCGCCCTGGGTCTTCAGGTTGACGCCACCGGTATCGAAGGTGATGCCCTTGCCGACCAGCACGAAAGGTTTTTCGCTTTTCTTGCCGCCCTGGTAGTTCATGACGATCAGGCGCGGCGGCTGGGCGCTGCCCTGAGCCACGGCCAGGAACGAGCCCATGCCCAGTTCGGCCAGTTTCTTCTCGTCGTGCACTTCGACCTTGAGGTTCTTGTGGGCCTTGCCCAGTGCCTTGGCTTCTTCGCCCAGGTAAGTCGGGTGGCAGATGTTGGGCGGCAGGTTGCCCAGGTCGCGGGTGAAAGCCATGCCCTTGGCGATGGCCTGGGCGTGGGTGGCTGCGCGTTCCACATCGGTAACGCTGGCCTTGGCGGTCAGCAGGGTGATTTTCTTCAGGGCGCGAGGTTCGGCTTTCTGGCTCTTGAAGCGGTCGAACACGTATTCGCCGTCAGCCAGGGTTTCCACCAGCAGGCGGGCCTTGCCGTAAGTGTCGCGATTTTTCACCGCCACCTGATCCAGGGCGATGGCGGCATCGCTGCCACCCAGGCTCTTGAGGGTCGAGAGCGCGCTGGCGATGACTTTCTTGAATTGACGATCCGACAGTTCGGTTTCCTTGCCGATACCCACCAGCAGGACGCGCTCGGCCTTGAGGTTGGGCAGGCTGTGCAGCAACAGGCTCTGACCAACCTTGCCTGCCAGATCGCCGCGCTTGAGAACGGCGGCAATGGCACCGCCGCTGAGCGTGTCCACGCTTTGAGCCGCGGTACCCAGAACGCGGTTTTCGCCCACGGCAACCACCAGGGTGGCGGTCTTCAAGGTTTCTGGGCTTACGCTTTTAACAACCAATTCCATGTCGGGTCCCCGAATAGACTGCGAGCTTTCGCAAAATGAATGATGTGTGCGGCAAGTCGAAGCCTTGTGCAGCCGACGCCAGCGTCAAGCCTTGCAGTTTGACCCCGCTTTGCAGCCGCTGACAACCCCGAACAACAGCTCGTACGGTCTGTGTAGGAAGTTGTTGTGAGATCTATCCAGACCGCGCAGTGACAGGAACACTCAATCACAGGATAATGCCGCATATTTTTTGGCGGCTCGCACCTTTGCCGGGTGTGAATGTCTGGTTGCCGTGGCTCATTTTTTCCTTGTTCGGCTGCCTGAGCCTGACAACTCTGGAGTGTCTGGTTTGATTGTCTTCCGTTATCTGTCCCGAGAAGTGCTGATCACCTTGAGCGCGGTAAGCGCTGTATTGCTGGTGATCATCATGAGTGGGCGCTTCATCAAGTACCTGGCCCAGGCTGCTTCGGGTGCGCTCGATCCGGGCGTGCTCTTCATGATCATGGGCTTCCGTCTGCCGGGCTTCCTGCAGCTGATCCTGCCGCTGGGGTTGTTCCTCGGCATTCTGCTGGCATATGGCCGTCTGTACCTGGAAAGTGAAATGACCGTGCTCGCCGCTACCGGCATGAGCCAGCAGCGTCTGCTCGCTATCACCATGGCTCCGGCTGCCGTCGTGGCACTGCTGGTTGCCTGGCTGAGCTTCAGCCTCGCGCCGCAAGGTGCAACCCAGTTTTCGCTGCTGATCAACAAGCAGGATGCGATGACCGAGTTCGACACCCTGGTACCGGGTCGTTTTCAGGCGTTGCGCGACGGTACGCGGGTTACCTACACCCAGGAGCTGTCCGAGGACCGCACCAACCTGAGCGGCGTGTTCATTTCCGAGCGGCGCATTCCCACCGACAAGAACAAGGAACCGAGCATCACCGTGCTGGTAGCCGACAAGGGCCACCAGGAAGTACGTGCGGATGGCAGCCGTTTCCTGATTCTTGAAAACGGCTACCGTTACGACGGTAATCCGGGGCAGGCCGATTATCGGGCGGTCAAATACGACACCTATGGCGCGATGCTGCCCAAGCCGGAAATCAGCGAAGACGTCACCGATCGTGAAGCGATTCCCACCAGCGAGCTGATCGGCAACGACACGCCACGCTATCGGGCCGAGTTGCAATGGCGTATCTCGCTGCCGATCCTGGTCTTCATCGTGACCCTGATGGCTGTGCCGCTGGCACGGGTCAACCCGCGTCAAGGGCGTTACCTGAAGCTGCTGCCGGCGATTCTGCTGTACATGTCCTACCTGACCATCCTGATTGCCGTGCGTGGTGCCCTGGAGAAAGGCAAGCTGCCGATCGGTCTTGGCATGTGGTGGGTCCACGGAATTTTCCTGCTGATAGGCATGGCATTGATTTACTGGGAGCCATTGCGGCTGAAAATGGCGAGTCGCCGTAGCGTAGCGGAGGTGGCTCGTGGTTAAGCTCGATCGATACATTGGTAAAAGCGTATTCCTGGCGATCATGGCGGTGCTGGGGATCATTCTGGGTCTGGCTTCGCTGTTCGCCTTCATCGACGAGATGGGCGATATCAGCGACAGCTACACACTGATGGATGCCGGCAGCTTCGTTCTGATGACCGCCCCGCGGCGGGTCTACGATATGTTGCCGATGGCCGCCCTGATCGGTTGCCTGATCGGCCTGGGTACCCTGGCCAGCAGCAGCGAACTGACCATCATGCGTGCCGCCGGTGTGTCGATTGCACGCATCGTATGGGCGGTCATGAAGCCCATGCTGTTCCTGATGGCTGCCGGTGTGCTGGTGGGCGAGTATGTTGCGCCCTACGCCGAAAACCAGGCTCAGGCCGCCCGCTCGCTGGCTCAGGGCAGCGGCGATTCCCAGAGTGCCAAGCATGGTCTGTGGCACCGTCAGGGCGATGAGTTCATCCACATCAACACGGTTCAGCCCAACGGGTTGATGTATGGCGTGACGCGCTATCGCTTCGATGAGCAGCACCACATGCTGACGTCGAGCTTTGCCAGACAGGCCAACTACATGACCGACTACTGGGAGCTGAAGGACGTCAGCACCACGTATTTCCGTGATGGCAGCACCGAGGTCATCAACACTCCGGTGGAACGTTGGGAAGTCTCCCTCAGCCCGCAACTGCTGAGCACGGTCATCATGCCGCCCGAGTCGCTGTCGATTTCCGGCCTGTGGAGCTACGCCCACTATCTGGCGGATCAGGGCTTGAGCAATGGTCGTTACTGGCTGGCCTTCTGGACCAAGGTCCTGCAGCCGCTGGTGACTGTGGCGCTGGTGCTGATGGCTATCTCGTTTATCTTCGGCCCGCTGCGCTCCGTGACTCTGGGGCAACGTGTCTTCACGGGTGTGCTGGTCGGCTTTACCTTCCGCATCATCCAGGATCTGCTGGGCCCTTCGAGTCTGGTGTTCGGTTTCTCGCCGCTGTTCGCGGTGCTGGTGCCGGCGGGTGCCTGCGCCCTGGCAGGTGTGTTGTTGCTTCGCCGCGCTGGATGATCATTCAGTGAGTTGAAAAAGCCGACCTTGAGTCGGCTTTTTCATGGGCGCTATTTCTGTCTGGGAACCCGCACCAGTCGGGTGTTGGAGTAGAGGTCATGCCAGGTGCGCTGCTGCTTGTCGAACAGGCTCCAGACAAAGCCCAGTCCCAGGCACAGCCAGGACGCGATTGACACGATAAAGCGCAGCAGCGCCTGCATCAGGCTGATAGCGGTGCCGTCGGCGTTCTGCACGCGAATGCCCCATACCTGCATGCCCAGCGTCTGGCCGCCATGGGTCCAGAACTTGGCAAAGAAGCCGAAGGTGACCAGCAGGAGAATGGAGGAGAGCAGGGGATCGCCATCCAGCGAACCGGATTCGGACAGGACGCGCAGTCTGGCCTCGCCGATGAAAGCCATCAGCACCAGCTTGTAGATGAATGCGGTAACCAGTTGCAGGGCGAAGCAGAGGAAGGCGTCGTAACAGATGGCTGCCAGACGTCGAGCAAGGCCGGCGGGGGCGAAATCGCCTTGCGGTCGAAGCAGGTGTTTGGACATTGCGAAGCTCTCGATTACGGTCAAGACCGCATCTTACGAAATCGCGTCCATAAAAAAGCCCCTGAGATCAATAAAATCAGGGGCTTTTCGGGCTTTGGTTATTAACCTTCGGCCTGTACTTCATCTGCCTGCATGCCTTTCTGGCCCTGCACGGCGATAAAGGTCACTTTCTGGCCTTCTTTCAGGCTCTTGAAGCCGTTACCTTGAATTGCGCGGAAATGTACGAACAGATCCGGACCGCTTTCTGGAGTGATAAAACCAAAACCTTTTTCGTCGTTGAACCACTTGACGGTGCCGCTCTGACGTTGAGACATTTTCTTATTTCCTTGACGCTTGAATTGGTGACAGCCTCTTTCACACGAAAGAGTACTGGGGCTGGTTGCAAGAAGTAAGAAACGTAGAACGGGATGTAGCAACGCTTTGAGCTACTGCCCAGGTCCAGATTCAGCGACCTATGCAAACACAGTCAGGAAACTCTACGCCAACTCTCGTTACAAAAACAAGCCCCGGTTTGCCCCTTGTTTTCATGCTTATCGATGAGTTGCAGAGATCTTCCAGCGAGGGTGCAAAACTGCCCGATCATGGACCGTTCATGCACTTTGTCGGGGCATTGTTTTCGACGACAAAAACCCTGTTGCCCGACTCTCGAAAAGAGTCATGCAACAGGGTGATCGTGCCATGAATAATTGCTGTTTTTTTGACGCCGTTATTAACCGCGGAAGTAACGTTGTGCAACAAAAGGCATTTTGCTTACCAGCATCGGGACTTTCTTGCCACGTACCATCGCCCAGACCGGCGTATTCAGCGCAGCGAAGTGGCTGTCCAGATAACCCATCGCCAGGGGGCCGCCCAGCGTCGGGCCAAAACCGCCGCTGCAAACGCTGCCGATTGTCTGGCCTTCTGCATCGACGATTTCGGTGCCTTCACGCACCGGTGTACGTTCCTGCGGTAACAGGCCGACACGTTTTTTTTCTACGCCGGCCTGCTGCTGGACGAATATTTTTTCGGCACCGGGGAATCCTCCGGCACGAACACCTTCGGCGCGCCGGGCCTTGGAGATTGCCCATAACAGGCTGGCTTCGACGGGTGATGTCTCGGCGTTCATGTCATGGCCGTACAGGCACAGACCGGCTTCCAGACGCAGCGAATCACGGGCACCCAGGCCGATTGGAGCCACTTCCGGCTCTTGCAGCAGGCGACGAGCCAGGGCTTCGGCCTGTGTGGCAGGGACCGAAATTTCATAGCCGTCTTCGCCTGTGTAGCCTGAGCGGCTCACATAGCATTCGATACCCAGCAGCGTGACACGGGTGAACTGCATGAAGGTCATGCTCGCCACCTGTGGGGCCAGACGAGCGAGCACGACAGCTGCCAAGGGGCCCTGAAGGGCGAGCAGGGCGCGCTCTTCAAACAGGGGTTCTATGGTGCACCGAGAGCCCAGATGCTTGCGCAGATGCGCCAGGTCTTCGTTCTTGCAGGCGGCATTGACCACCAGCATCAGTTGATCGTTGCCCAGATTGGCGACCATCAGGTCATCGAGGATGCCGCCGTTTTCGTTGGTGAACATCGCATAGCGCTGCATGCCGACCGGCAGATCGATGATGTCCACCGGGACCAGGGTTTCCAGTGCCTGCGCAGTACCGGCACCGGTCAGAAGAATCTGGCCCATGTGCGAAACATCGAACAGACCGGCTTTTTCACGGGTGTGAAGGTGTTCTTTCATCACGCCGGCCGGATATTGCACAGGCATGTCGTAACCGGCGAAAGGCACCATTTTTGCGCCGAGTTCGCGGTGCAGAGTGTGTAGCGGTGTGGTCAGCAATTGTTCTGTTGGCATGATGGATTCCGTTTGGGGAGGAGGCCTTCGCGAATGAGTGTTTTCGCGAAGGCTGGGCGATCACGCCTCTTGGTAGCTTTCGATGGACGGGCAGGCGCAGACCAGATTGCGGTCGCCGAACACGTTGTCGACACGACCCACAGGTGGCCAGTATTTACCCTCGATCAGCGATTCGACCGGGTACACGGCCTGCTCGCGGCTGTACGGATGGCTCCATTGACCGGCGATTTCCGCAGCGGTGTGCGGAGCGTTTTTCAGCGGGTTGTCATCCTTGTCCAGGGTGCCGTTTTCGACCGCGTGGATTTCCTCGCGGATCTTGATCATGGCCTCGCAGAAGCGGTCCAGCTCTTCCTTGGATTCGCTCTCGGTCGGCTCGATCATCAGAGTGCCAGCCACCGGGAACGACATGGTCGGAGCGTGGAAGCCGAAGTCGATCAGGCGCTTGGCAACGTCATCGACGCTGATGCCGCTGGTTTCCTTGAGCGGGCGCAGGTCCAGAATGCATTCGTGGGCCACCAGACCGTTGCTGCCGGTGTAGAGCACCGGGTAATGGTCTTCCAGGCGGCGGGAGATGTAGTTGGCGTTGAGAATCGCCAGTTGCGAAGCGCGCTTGAGGCCTTCGCCGCCCATCATGCGAATGTACATCCAGGTGATTGGCAGAATACTGGCACTTCCGAATGGCGCTGCGCAGACTGCACCTTCCTTGCGTTCCATCTGGCCGTGGCCGGGCAGGAACGGGGTCAGGTGCGACTTCACGCCGATCGGGCCGACGCCCGGGCCGCCACCGCCGTGCGGGATGCAGAAGGTCTTGTGCAGGTTCAGGTGCGAAACGTCGCCGCCGAACTTGCCCGGTGCGCAGAGGCCGACCATGGCATTCATGTTGGCACCGTCGATGTAAACCTGGCCGCCGTTGTCATGGATGATGCCGCAGATTTCGCGGATGCCTTCCTCGAACACGCCATGGGTCGAAGGGTAGGTGATCATCAGTGCCGCGAGTTGATCGCGGTGTTCGATGGCCTTGGCGCGCAGGTCTTCGATATCGACGTTGCCGCGAGCGTCGCAGGCAGTCACCACCACGCGCATCCCCGCCATATGCGCGGTGGCCGGGTTGGTGCCGTGGGCGGACGACGGGATCAGGCAGATATCGCGGGCTTCATCGCCACGGCTCTGGTGGTAGGCGCGGATCGCCAGCAGGCCTGCGTATTCGCCTTGGGAACCGGCGTTGGGTTGCAGGGAGATGGCGTCGTAACCGGTGGCGGCGCAGAGCATCGTTTCCAGTTCGCTGGTCAGTTGCTGGTAGCCGGCGCTTTGCTCGGCAGGTGCGAACGGATGCAGGTTGCCGAACTCGGCCCAGGTGACCGGGATCATTTCGCTGGCAGCATTGAGCTTCATGGTGCAGGAGCCCAGCGGAATCATGGTGCGGTCCAGCGCCAGATCCTTGTCGGCCAGCTTGCGCAGGTAACGCATCAGCTCGGTTTCGGAGTGATAGCGGGTGAAGACCGGATGGCTGAGGATCGCCGATTGACGCGCCAGGGCCTTGGGCAGATACGATTTGGCACTGGAGGCCAGGGTTGCGAAGTCCGGCAGACTCTGACCGTCGGCGGCAAAAATCGCCCACAGGGTTTCGACGGCCGACTGCGAGGTGGTTTCGTCGAAGGACAGGCCCAGGTATTCGGTGTTGATTTCACGCAGATTGATATGGTGCGCGCGTGCTTTGGCGTGCAGCGAGGCGGTTTTGCCACCGGTGTTGATCGTCAGGCTGTCGAAGAAGAATTCCTGTTCGACTTTCAGGCCCAGCTGGTTCAAGCCTTCTGCGAAGATCGCGGTCATGCGATGCACGCGGTTGGCGATTTGCGTCAGTCCCGCAGGCCCGTGGTAGACGGCATACATGCTGGCGATGTTGGCCAGCAGCACTTGTGCGGTGCAGATGTTGCTGGTGGCTTTCTCGCGACGGATATGTTGCTCGCGGGTCTGCATGGCCAGGCGCAGGGCCTGTTTGCCGTGGCGATCCACCGATACACCGACCAG
>JAAIGE0101188329.1_pt1 | contig 68892 bp, 58 predicted proteins | sample 6487951 | NCBI WGS metagenome assembly JAAIGE01 (sample SAMN13974128, study PRJNA590717) | phyllosphere metagenome | biome: tomato field; feature: multiple bacterial spot infested tomato fields; material: tomato leaves; isolation source: leaves from tomato fields | host: Solanum lycopersicum ...
GCCATGACGCTGGCAGGTGCTTTTTTCTCGAAACGCGCTAGAACATCGGCCCACATCGTTTGGGATCCCTGAATGAAATTTCAGGGGATTTTACCGAAGACCTTGAAAGGGATGGCTGTCAGAGCGGAACCCTAGGTGGCCATTACCTAAATAACGGATATGTACCCGGTCCAACTGTGTCGCCTGCCAGGCCGCCTTCGCGAGCAAGCCCGCTCCCACAGTTGGATCGCGGGGTGTCAGGGAGATAGGCGTCGGCTATCAAGCCGTCATCGCAGGCAAGCCAGCCCCCACAGTTGGATCGCGGGGTGTCATCCCCCTTCACAGACCAGCCCCCCTCCCACCCAATTGTGTTTAAAATGCCGCCCGCCCGATGACCGACGCTTAACGATGACCCCAGACGCCCTCGCCACCCTGCACGCCCACCTGCTCACCGCCCTGGCTGACGCGCCTGCGGAAACCCGGCGCCTGTTCCATGGCCGTGGCCGCTGCTGGCCAGGCCTGGAGCAACTCACCGTGGACTGGCTGCAAGGGGTCGTGCTGGTCGCCCTGTTCAAAGAAACCGAGCACCTGCAAGCCCTGAAGCACACCCTGTTGCAGATCGAGTGGAGCCGCTTCGGCGTACACACCGTGGCCCTGCAACACCGCTACCTGCCGCAAAGCACCACCGAATGGCTGGTGGGCGATGCCATCGACGAGCTGACCATCACCGAGGGCGGCCTGCGCTACCTGATCGACCTGGGCAAAAAACAGAACAGTGGGCTGTTCCTCGACATGCGTTACGGGCGCAACTGGGTGCGCGAACAGGCCAAAGGACAGCGTGTGCTCAACCTGTTCGCCTATACCTGCGGTTTTTCCGTGGCCGCCATCGAAGGCGGCGCCGACCATGTGGTGAACCTGGACATGGCCCGTGGTGCCCTCAGCCGTGGCCGCGACAACCATCGCCTGAATGGGCATGACCTGAGCCGGGTGAGCTTCCTGGGCCACGACCTGTTCAAGTCCTGGGCCAAGGTGACGAACAACGGCCCTTACGATCTGGTGATCATCGACCCGCCCTCCTTCCAGAAAGGCAGTTTCCTACTGACCAAGGATTACCAGCGCGTGCTGCGCCGCCTGCCGGACTTGCTCAGTGCCCAAGGCACCGTGCTGGCATGCATGAACGATCCGGCCTTCGGCGAAGATTTCCTGATCGACGGCGTGACCCGCGAAGCACCGGGCCTGCGCTTTGTGCAGCGGCTGGAAAACCCACCGGAATTTCCTGATATCGACCCCCAGAGCGGATTAAAGGCACTGGTGTTCCGTCAGGGCTGATGCCCAAATGGCCTACGCTTGCTACGCTAACGGATACGCCGGGCGGTGAACCTTATCCTCCCCTTCCCGGTCGATACCTGCATTCCCTGGCCAGACTCGACGGCGCTACGTCGTCGGCTGCCCCGTTTGACCTTTTGGAGAACCGCCCGTGATATCGACCCTGCATGTAGCCAGACTTAAAGCCTGGGGCGCCCACGGCTTTACCGCCACCGGTGTGGTACTGGCCTTTTTGGCCACCCTGGCGCTGCTGGAAAACTCCCCCAAGGCGTGCCTGCTGTGGCTGGGCCTGGCGCTGGTGGTGGATGGCGTCGACGGCTCGCTGGCGCGACGGGTGAATGTCAGCACGGTACTGCCCAGCTTTGACGGCTCGGTGCTGGACCTGGTGATCGACTACCTCACCTACGTGTTCATCCCGGCACTGTTTATCTACCGCTACATCGACCTGCCCGATTTCACCCATCTGTTTGCGGTGTCGGTGATCCTGGTGTCGTCGCTGTTCTGCTTTTGCAACGTGAACATGAAGAGCAAGGACAACTACTTCGTCGGCTTCCCTGCCGCCTGGAACGTCGTTGCCCTGTGCGTCTATATCATCCAGCCGGATGCCTGGGTCACCTTGCTGACCGTGATTGGCCTGGCGCTGCTGACCGTGACGCCGATGAAGTTCCTGCACCCGTTCCGGGTCAAACGCTTCATGCCGATCAACATCGCAGTGACGACCATCTGGCTGTTGTGCAGCTTCCTGATGGTGGTGGACTACCCCAACACCAACCCTTGGACATTTGGCCTGTGGTCGCTGATGTCGGCCTACTTCCTAGGTATCTGCATCTGGCGCACGGCCGTGGAATGGCTGGGCGCGCACAAATAACCCTCTAGAACGCCCCGTTGTCGTGGGGTACGACATCGGGGAACACCGCCGCTACCTGCCACTGTTCAGCGATCTTTGCATGCGCATCGACCCTGAACAGGTCCCAGAAGGTATGGGTTTGACCATTGACCCGCCCTTCTGACTGGACCGCGACAAACTCACCTTCAGCCACCACCCTCCTGATCGCGACATACTCCTTGTCGCTCACCGCCAACGCTTGCGCCAGGCAAGCGGCGCCATCGGCAATTTCCGTAATGTGCTGCGCCAACCCATGCTTGCTGATGAACTCGGGCAGGCGCTGATGCTGCTTGTCGACCAGTACCGTCTGGACGAAGGCTTTAGCCGCGTTTCTGCTCTGCTGCGTCATGCCTGCGTGTTCAACCGTCGCCGGGCCGTCAAGCTGGGTGCGGCCGGAGGCAGAAATGCGCATCACGGGCACCGACGCATCCCAATGTTCCTGGATCTGATCATCCGCGACGCGGAACATGTCGACGCCGACAACGGCTTCGCCGCCGGTGAATACGCCGTTGAGCCAGTTGCGATGAATGCCGTGCAACACCACCAGGTCGCCGTCGCTGAAGATCCTGGTCAGCTCATAGCTGTAGTCGTCTCGCAGGCTTGCCACTAACTGCTCAAGACCTTCTCGGCCGGTTTGCACATAGGGGCTGTGCTGCCTGTAGGTCGGGGCGACCCACTTCTGGATAACGGCCGGGTCCTTGGCGGTCATCAGTTCGGTCCACATCGTGGTTACCACATCTTTTGCGTTCATGTATCACCTCGTCTTTGCAATCAGGAGTGCCGCAGTCGCTACTTCGCGTCACCGTCAACGGGACGCGCCAGGCCGAAATCGAGCAGCGCGACGTAGGGGTCCCAATGTTCGCGATAGGTTTTGATCTTGCCGCCTTCCAGCGTCACGATCGAAATGTAGTTTTGCTCGTAGAGCTTGCCCGAGCCCTTGATGGTGGCTGTGCCGGTGTATTCGTACACATAGGTATGCGGGGTCTTCAGCGTATGGATGGTCCAATTTTCTACCGGCCCGATATCGAGGTTTTCCATATAAGGCACGAGTGAGCTGAAATAGCGCTTCATGGCCTCGGCCCCACGGACCTCCTTGAAGAACAGGCCAAACTCGGTGGGCGCGAACGGAAATTCCCAACCGCCGTCCGGGGTGAAATAGGGAATCATCCGTGTCGGGTTTTCGGTCCAGCCGTTGACGGCATTGCAGACAAAGCGCGCCACTTCCAAGGCATCGTCGGGGCCTTTGTAGGTGTGTTTCATGGTCTACCTCCAGGGGTCAGGTCATGCACGGGTGTAAATGGGATGGCTTCAGGTGATGGGGCGCAGTTCTCGCAGGAACAGCGACAGCGCCAGGCCGATCTCGGCCGGAGAGTCTTCCTGCAGGCTATGAATGCCCGGCACGCTGACCTCCCGTTGATTGGCCCAGGTGCGGGCATAGGCCAGCGCACGCCCGGTGAGCACCGCGCCTGGCTCCCCAACGATCAGCAGCTTGGGCAGCACCTCGGTCGCCAACCATGCGCCAGACGCCTCGATGATCTTGACGACATTGGCCGGTTCACCCTCGATAGGCAGTTCGCGGGGCCAGGCCAGGGTCGGCCAGCGGTCTTCCCGGGTGGCGAAGGGTGCGCGGTAGGCGTCCATTTCCTCGACGCCCAGGGTGCGCAATGTGGTGCGAGGCAGGATCCCCTCGATGAAGAGGTTCTCCTCAAGGATCATCTGCTCGCCTGGTTCCGAGCGCAGGGCTTTGAAGAGGTCCTTGCCTGCGCCGGCGTAATCGTCCCAGCTTCCCGGAAACACCACGCCTTCCATATAGACCAGCGCTTGTACGCGATCCCGGTGGCGGTTGGCCCAATGCGCCCCCAGCGCAGTGCCCCAGTCATCGGTGACCAACACAACGTTGGTCAACCCCATGGCCTCGAACCAGGCATCGAGATAGCGGGCGTGGTCCTCAAAGCGATAGGCGCGAGTCGGCGACTTGCCCGAAAGCCCCATGCCCACCAGGTCCGGCGCCAGGCATCTGCCGTGTGGCAGCGCATGGGGAATGATGTTGCGCCACAGATACGACCACGTCGGGTTGCCATGCAGGAAGACGATGGGGTCGCCTGCGCCGACGTCCACGTAGCTCATGTCGGTGTCGAGCACGGCAACGCGTTGGCGTGGATGAGGGTCGCCGTATTGCGCAAGATTGTCGGCGGTGAGCAGAGGCATGTCGGGGCTCCTTGGGGACCAGCTGATTCGGTGAGTCATCAGCCTAACCAAAGGACAATCATCACAATAGATGCTAGTTTTGAACCCTCTGTTACTTGAAACCGGACAATAGAATGACCACCCAGGCTGTGCTGGAGGACCTCAACGATCTCTACTATTTCTCCATGGTCGCTGAGCACGGCGGGTTTTCGGCGGCGGGACGGGTGCTGGGCATCCCCAAGTCGCGGCTCAGCGCACGCGTCGCGGCGCTCGAACAACGCTTGGGTGCCCGCTTGTTTCATCGAACCACACGGCATGTGTCCTTGACCGACCTGGGTGAGCGATTTTTCATCCATTGCCGCGCCTCGATCACCGAAGCGCTGGCGGCCCAGGAAGTCATCGACATGGCCAGCGCCGCGCCACGCGGGCTGGTGCGCATCAGTTGCCCGGTGCTGGCGACGCAGGTATTCCTGGCGCCTTACTTGCCGGCGTTCATGACCCGTTACCCCCAGGTGCGCGTGCAGGTGCTTGCCACCGATCGCACGGTGGACCTGCAGGCAGAATCGGTGGACATCGCCGTGCGGCTGCGCCAGCCGGAGGACATGGACCCCGACCTGGTGGCCAAACCCCTGGGGATCAGCCGGCGCATCCTGGTCGCCAGCCCGGACTACCTCAAGCGCACAGGGCCGCTGTCTCATCCGGACGAGCTGGCACAACGGCCAACGCTTTACTACGAAGCGGCGGATGAGCCACAGCCACAATGGCTATTGGTTGGGCCCGAAGGTGCATACACCACGGCGAGGCTGCGGCCGACCTTGATGTGCCGCGAGCATGAAACGATCCTGAATGCGGCCATCCACGGGCTGGGCATCGCGATGATGCCGGATGTCGCGTGCCTGCCTGCGCTGGCTCGACAGCAACTGGTGGTGGTACTGCCAGCATGGAGTGCACCCGAGCTGACAGTGCACCTGGCGTATTCGGCGCGGCGCGGCATGCTGCCTTCGGTCAGGGCGCTGATTGACTTTCTGTCTGAGCATCTGCCACAGATCGTGATGCAGAACTCGGTTCGATGAGGCTGTGTGTTTACACACAACTTGTTAACTAACACATACCTTGTGGGAGCGGGCTTGCTCGCGAAGGCGTAGGTCAGCCAACCTATTCAGTGACTGACACTCCGCCTTCGCGAGCAAGCCCGCTCCCACAGGAGATCTGTGCCAGGCACTGATTTTTGCGCAAGCCCGCTCCCACATTTGCATCGCCTAGACCCGCTACATCGCAGTAAGATGCAGCCTTTCTGCGGCCCTCCAACAATAAGCCCTGCCCATGCCTTTCGAACTCAGCGTTGACCTCACCACCCTGGCCATCCTGGCCGTTGTCGCTTTTATCGCCGGTTTTATCGATGCCATCGCCGGCGGTGGCGGTTTGTTGACCACGCCTGCCCTGCTCACCGCCGGCATGCCGCCGCATCTGGTACTGGGTACCAACAAACTCAGCTCCACCTTCGGTTCGGCCACCGCCAGTTTTACCTTCTATCGCCGCAAGCTGTTTCACCCACGCCAATGGGTGCACGCCATCGTCGGTACCTTGATCGGTGCGCTGACCGGCGCGGTCGTCGCCCATTACTTGCCCGCCGAAACCCTGAACAAGATGCTCCCGGTGATCGTCTTCGCCTGCGGTGTGTACCTGCTGTTCGGGGGCACGCCCAAGGCGCCACTGGATGCCGAGGCACCGATCAAGAAGAAATGGCAAGCCACCCAGGGCTTTGGCCTGGGCTTCTACGACGGCGTGGCCGGGCCCGGCACGGGGGCGTTCTGGACGGTCAGCACGATGCTGCTGCACCCCATCGACCTGGTGAAGGCCAGCGGCGTGGCGCGCAGCATGAACTTCGTCAGCAACGCGGCGGCGCTGACGGTGTTCATCATCAATGGTTCGGTGGACTGGATTGTCGGCCTGGCGATGGGGGTGTCGGTGATGTGTGGCGCGTTCTTTGGCGCACGCAGCGCGATCAGCGGCGGCGCCAAATTCATTCGCCCGGTGTTTATCACCGTGGTGCTGGGCCTGACCGTGCGCCTAGCCTGGCAGCACTGGTTCAGCGTGGCCTAAGCGGCGGGCCACGTAGAGGTCGATGAGGTAACGCGCAATAGAGCGTGACGCCGGCAACGGCGGCAGCTCGTGGATATTGAACCACTGCGCGTCTTCGATTTCATCGGCCTGGGGCACGATATCGCCACTGGCGTATTCGGCGTGAAAGCCCAGCATCATCGAGTGCGGGAACGGCCAGCATTGGCTGCCCATGTACTGGATGTTCTTGACCTCCACCTGCACCTCTTCGCGCACCTCACGGATCAGGCAGTCTTCGGCGGATTCACCCGGTTCGGCAAAACCGGCCAGGGTGCTGTAGACCCCCGTGACGAAACGCGGCGAACGCGCCAGCAGGATCTCATCGCCACGGGTCACCAGCACGATCATGCTCGGCGAGATACGCGGGTAGCTGCGCAGGTCGCAGGCCTGGCAATACATCGCCCGCTCCCTCGGCACCTGCGTCATCGCCTGGCCGCAACTGCCACAAAAACGATGTTCCCGCGCCCAGGTACCGATCTGCGCGGCGTAGCCCAGCACCTTGTACAGGGTGTGATCGCCTTGCAGCATAAAACCGCGCAAGCCCTGCCAACTGCACCCTGGCACCTCTGCCGGCGCGTTGAGTTCCAGCAGGTACACCGGCTCGCCGTCGAGGTGGCCGATGCCGTGTTCGGCAAACACCGACAGGTCCTGGCGCTTGAGCCATTCGCGCGGGAACAGCGGGCCGTTGGTGTCGTGTAAAAAGCCTTCGCGGCTGCGGGCGACGGCCCAGCCGCCAGGGGCGTCGTTGTCCAGCAGCGTTGTGGTAATCCAGCCTGGGGTCATGTCGGTCAATCCACGAATTCGGGTTTCTGCTTACTCATGTGGGCCGCGATGGCCACGCGCAGGTCGTTGGATTGCAACATAGCCGAGTTCCAGGTGGCAACGTATTCCAGGCCATCATTGACTGTGTGGTCACGCATGTAGCTGATCATGGCCTTGGTGCCGGTCACGGCAATCGGCGACTTGGCGGCGATTTGCTGGGCCAGGTCCATGACACCCGCCAGCAGGCTTTCATGATCGGCAAACACGCGGTTGACCAGGCCGATGCTGCGCGCTTCTTCAGCGCCGAACTGACGGCCGGTGTAGGCCAGTTCACGCAGCATGCCGTCGCCGATAATGCGCGGCAGGCGTTGCAAGGTGCCGACGTCGGCAGCCATGCCGATATCGATTTCCTTGATCGAGAATTGCGCATCCTCGGCGGCATAGCGCATGTCGCAGGCACTGATCAGGTCGATGGCGCCGCCGATGCAGTAGCCCTGGATCGCCGCCAGCACGGGCTTGCGGCAAGTGTCCACAGCGTTGAACGAGGCTTGCAGTTCAAGGATCTTGCGGCGCAGCAGGCGCGCATTGCGCCCCACGTCCTTGCCAAAATCATTGGCGATCGAAGCCAGCATCATCAGGTCGATGCCCGAGGAAAAGTGCTTGCCGGCCCCGCTGAGCACCACGGCACGCACGGCGTCGGTTTCGTCGATCCATTGGAAGATGTCGATGATTTCGGTCCAGAACGCCGCGTTCATGGCGTTGATCTTTTCCGGGCGATTGATCTGCACATGGGCAACGTTGCCGCTGAGTTCGACAACGAAGGCTTGGTATTCGGACATGGCAGTGGTCCCTGACTGGCGATTGAGAAAGCCCAGACTATATCAAGGGTGCGCCACGGCGCATCGGCCAAAAGCGGGACTGGCACCGGCGCAGGAAAAGCCGCTGGATAAAACCCCGCGCACACGCCATCCTTTGCGCTTTAAGCCGCGCTGTCAGCGGCGCTCGACGTTTTAAGGATATGCCATGCACGCCCACCCCCTCGCTCCCACCGATTTCGAATTCATTGATGCCACCTTGCTCAAATATGGCGAAGACCACTCGGTGCTGAACATGGCCGAACTCGACGGTTATTTCACCGCCCTGGTTTCCAGCCCGGCCAAGGTGGATGTGGCCGAGTGGTTCCCGGCGATCTGGGGTGGGCAAAACCCTGAATGGGACAACATGGACGAGGCCCAGGCTTTTCTCGAGCTGTGTGTACGCCATATGAATACCCTGGCCGCACAATTGGCCATTGATGCCCAGGCATTCAAAGCCCGTTTCGATGAAACAGAACATCAAGACCAGGCGGTGACCCTTGCCGAGGAATGGTGCTTTGGTTATTTGCGCGGCGTGGCGATCGCCGACTGGCCGCCATTGCCCGCTGCACAAGCCGGGCAACTGGAGCGGATTTCCTGGTGCGCCGAGCAGGACAACTTCGAACTGCCGGCAGACCTGGATGTAAACGCCCATCAACAGCGGGTCAGCGAGATCGAACCGGCTGCGCGGGCGCTGCATGACTACTGGCTGAGCCAGCGTTAAGGCCGGCAAACCTTTTTTGTAGGAGCGAGCTTGCTCGCGAAAAACTTCCAGGCGCCGCGTTCATTCAGGAAGCCCGCTTTATCGTTGGCGTTTTTCGCGAGCAAGCTCGCTCCTACAGTTAGGCCCCCCCACATTTAGGCCGGAGCGCACTCCAATACATCACGCAGATCACCCGTTCACTCGACAAGCATGGCGTGTTTGCCTGATGATTCGGGTCCGCATGTCGGCCACTCCACGCCACCTCGCCTTGACCAGGAGCCTTGTACCTTGAGTTCGCAGAAAACCGTGACCGTTACACCGCCCAACTTCCCCCTCACTGGCAAGGTCGCGCCCCCCGGCTCCAAATCCATTACCAACCGTGCGCTGTTGCTGGCGGCATTGGCCAAGGGCACCAGCCGTTTGAGCGGTGCGCTCAAAAGCGATGACACGCGCCACATGTCGGTCGCCCTGCGGCAGATGGGCGTCACCATCGACGAGCCGGACGACACAACCTTTGTGGTCACCAGCCAAGGCTCGCTGCAGTTACCGACACAACCGTTGTTCCTCGGCAACGCTGGCACCGCCATGCGCTTTCTCACGGCTGCCGTGGCCACCGTGCAAGGCACCGTGGTACTGGACGGCGACGAGTACATGCAAAAACGCCCGATCGGCCCGCTGCTGGCTACCCTGGGCCAGAACGGCATTCAGGTCGACAGCCCCACCGGTTGCCCGCCAGTGACCGTGCACGGCGTGGGCAAGGTCCAGGCCAAGCGTTTTGAGATTGATGGTGGCTTGTCCAGCCAGTACGTATCGGCCCTGCTGATGCTCGCGGCGTGCGGCGAAGCGCCGATTGAAGTGGCGCTGACCGGCAAGGACATCGGCGCCCGTGGCTACGTGGACCTGACCCTCGATTGCATGCGTGCGTTCGGGGCCCAGGTGGACGCCGTGGACGACACCACCTGGCGCGTGGCCCCCACCGGTTATACCGCTCATGATTACCTGATCGAACCCGATGCGTCCGCCGCCACTTATTTGTGGGCCGCAGAAGTGCTGACCGGTGGGCGTATCGACATCGGTGTAGCCGCGCAGGACTTCACCCAGCCCGATGCCAAGGCCCAGGCCGTGATCGCGCAATTCCCGGACATGCAGGCCACGGTGGTGGGCTCGCAAATGCAGGATGCGATCCCGACCCTGGCGGTGCTCGCCGCGTTCAACAACACGCCGGTGCGTTTTACTGAACTGGCGAACCTGCGCGTCAAGGAATGTGACCGCGTGCAGGCGCTGCACGATGGCCTCAACGAAATTCGCCCGGGCCTGGCGACCATCGAAGGCGACGACCTGCTGGTCGCCAGCGACCCCGCCCTGGCTGGCACCGCCTGCACCGCACTGATCGACACCCACGCCGACCATCGCATCGCCATGTGCTTTGCCCTGGCCGGGCTGAAAGTTTCGGGCATTCGCATTCAAGACCCGGACTGCGTGGCCAAGACCTACCCTGACTACTGGAAAGCCCTGGCCAGCCTGGGCGTTCACCTAAACGACTGACACACAAACCTGTAGGAGCGAGCTTGCTCGCGAAAAACGTTAACGAAAACGCGTGTTTGCTGAACGAATGCGGCGCCTGTGAGTTTTTCGCGAGCAAGCTCGCTCCTACAAGCCTGCCGGGAGCGTCAATGACCCTTCGCCAACCCTGCCCACCCGGCGCCTGTGTCTGCAACCGTGAACAACTGCTGCAAGCGCCCGGCGCTGACCTGCGCATTCTGCAACTGACGCGCCAGCAGGAAAAAATCCTGCTGGAGCGCCTGGAAAACCTCAAGAGCCTGCAAGACCTCGAACACCTGCAACAGCGGATGTACGACCAACTGGGCATCCGCGTACACATCGCGCCAGGGCATACCGAGGTCAAGAGCATGCGCGGGATCCAGATCGTCATCGACGAACTGCCGGGCATGTGCCGCAAGACCCGCCAGTCCATCCCCGCCTCCATTCGCCGAGGCCTGGAGAAAAACCCAGAGATTGCCTACCGCTTGCTGGACGCCCACGATCTGTTTCGCGACGTCTGAATTATCCCGCCACTGCTTCTCGCTCAAACAACTCCTGCCCCACCGCCCGGGCCTTGTGCAAGTGCGCCTGGGCCGTGCCACTTTCCGAGTCCAGCAACAACGCGGAGGTGAGTCAATACGGGCCTGCTCAGCCTGCACGTCAATGCCGGGACGCGCTGTCGCCCTTCACCGCTGGCGGCAGCATTTCCCAGGCCGGCCTGCGCGCCATGCTCGGCGCGGCGCAAGCGCTGTCCCACGCGGCGGCCAATGGTGAAATCAGCCGCGAGGAAGCTCAGCAGGAGCTGCTGGAGACTATCCTCGGGATGGTCAGGCGCGTCACGCCGTAGGCAGACGGCTCTGGACGAACAGTTGCGCCTTGCGCGCCAACTGGTCCAGGTGCCGATCACGCTGTTTCTCTGCATCGACCATGGCGCGCTTGCCGTGTTTTTGCAGCAGGTAGGTGTGGATCTGCCGCACTTCCAGCGAGCTGTAGATCGAGGCCACATCCAACACGCCCATCAGCCCTTCGGTGGCGTAGTTGCGGGTGTTCATCACGATCTGGGGGCCACGCGCGCCGCGCACCTGGAAGCCCATGGCTTCGAACGCCGCAACCTTCTCTAGCGCACAGGCCAGTTCGGCGTGGGGATAACGCGCCAACACCTCGTCCAGCATGCTGCGTGCCACACCCTGGCGACGAAAGCCGGCCTGCACCGCCATAAACGCGATGCCACAGGCGTGCGGATCATCCTTCACCGGCAGGTACAGGCAAAAGCCCACCACCGCGTCGTCTTCCATCGCCACGACCAACTCCACCGCAACGCCCTTTTGGCCATTCAGCGCCTCAAGGTACAGGTGCACCTCAAACCCGATGGCGTACTGGTAGATGTTGTACAGCAGGTTGCTCGGTGCCAGCGCCACGCTGCTGATGTCGGTGAGGTTGTCTACCACCATCTGCAGGATCTGGCTGTTGATCGGTTCGGGGCACGGTGTGGTGTAGCGGGTAAGGCTGAACATGCAAATTCCTGGGGTTTCGCGTCAAGGCAGCGGCGATTGTACCTGTTGCGGGCCGCTCATGGCCCGCACACCTCGCGCAAACAGGTGCGCAGCCAGCGATGGGCCAGGTCGGCGTCCTGTCGCGGGTGCCACAGCATCGCCACGGTAAACGGCGGCAACGTCACCGGCAGCTCAAAGCAGTGCAAGCCTCGAGGCGGCACGCTGATATAGCGCTCAGGCACACTGGCGATCAGGTCAGTATCACGCGCCAGGGCGATGGCCGTGTTGAAACCGGCGACCACGATGCTGACCTGCCGAACCAGACCTTGCGCCTCCAAAGCATCGTCGATCTGGCCACGGTCCTGCCCGCGCCGCGACACATAGACGTGTTGTCCCTGGGCGAAACGCGCTGCGCTCAAAGGGCCGCGACTCAGCGGATGGCCCTCGCGCACCACACCCACCAGCCGGTCACGAAACAGCGCCTGGGTCAGCACTTCGGGGCTGGCGCCGACATCGACCACACCGGTTTCCAGGTCGACACCACCGTCGCGCAGCAACGCACTGTGCTTGTCGCTCTTGTGCACGAAACGCAAGCGCACGCCGGGTGCCTCCTGGGCGATACGCGCCAGCAATGCGGGGCCGAAGCGCTCGACGAACTCCTCACTGGTGCGCAGGGTGAAGGTGCGCACCACCGCCCCCAAGTCCAAGGAGTGCGCCGGGCGCAATACGGCGTGGGCCTCCTGCACCAGTTGGCTGACCTGCTCGCGCAGCTGCAACGCCCGGGGCGTCGGCACCAGGCCGCGACCGGCGCGCACCAGCAACGGGTCGCCAGTGGCCGCGCGCAAACGCGCCAGGGCCCGGCTCATGGCCGAAGGGCTCAGGCGCAAGCGCTGGGCAGCGCGAGCGACGCTGCCTTCGGCAAGCAGCACGTCCAGGGTGATGAGTAAATTGAGGTCGGGCATGCGCGCTCCTTAATCAGGCGTTCGGTGCAGCTATAACCTGCAACCCATGCGTCTTCCGCCATATTAGGCGACGCCGTAGATTTGTGACAGGTGCATTCATTCAAGGAAACGCGCATGCAAACCTCCACACGCGGCGGCCTGGTCGCTTTGTCGTTGTCCATGTTGCTGGCCGCCCTGGGCACCAGCATCGCGAATGTTGGCCTGCCCAGCCTGGCGCACGCCTTCGGGGCATCGTTTCATGCCGTGCAGTGGGTGGTGCTGGCCTACCTGCTGGCTATCACCGCCGTGATCGTCCGCGCCGGGCGCCTGGGCGACCGTCTGGGGCGCCGGCGCTTGCTGCTGGCCGGCTTGCTGGTGTTTGCCCTGGCCTGCGCCGGGTGTGGCATCGCGCCGACCCTGCCCTGGCTGATCGGCGCACGGGCATTCCAGGGCCTGGGCGCGGCGATCATGATGGCGATGACCCTGGGCATGGTGGGTGACACCGTCACTAAAGAAAATACCGGCCGAGTCATGGGCCTGCTCGGCACCATGTCGGCACTCGGCACGGCCATGGGGCCGAGTATCGGCGGGGTATTGCTCAGCCTGTGGAGCTGGCGCGCGCTGTTTTTGATCGGCCTGCCCTTGGCGGGTGTGGCCGCCGCCCTCGCCTACCGTTATTTGCCGGTAGATGCTGACCGCCGCGACGCTTGGCCAGGCGATACATTCTGGGAGCCCCTGCGCGATGCGCCATTGCGCGCCGGCTTGGCCATGAGTGCTCTGGTGTCGGCGGTGATCATGGCCACGTTTGTGGTGGGCCCGTTCTACCTGTCCCGTGGCCTGGGCCTCGATCCCGCCTGGATGGGCCTGGCCATGGCCGTGGGGCCTGCGGTCGCAGCGGTTACCGGTGTACCGGCGGGTTACCTGACCGATCGCCTCGGCAGCCAACGCCTGACCCTTGTGGGATTGGGCGTGATGCTCTGCGGGGCCTTGTTGCTGTCGCAGGTGTCCGGGCTTGGCGTTTATCTCGCGGCCCTGATCGTGTTGACGGCCGGCTACAGCCTGTTCCAGGCGGCCAACAACACGGCAGTGATGAGCGACATACAGGCGACCCGCCGAGGCACGGTGTCCGGCCTGCTGAATCTGTCGCGCAACCTGGGTCTGATTTTCGGCGCATCGGCCCTCGGCGCGGTGTTCGCGCGCGTCACTCCGGATGTCAGTCACGCCGCGCCACAGGCGGTGGCTGCCGGCTTGCACGCGACCTTCGCCATGGCAACGGGTTTGCTGCTGGTGGCCGCACTGATCGCCTGGAAACGTGCGCAAAGGCCGAGCAGCGCGAAGCAGACAAATATTGACAAGCCAAAATCGTAACGACTATTGTCTGACAACCTGATCACCAAGGTTTTCCCATGCTTGAACTCCAGCGCCCCGATTCGCTCGTCGTACGGGTTGTCAGCGCCATTCGCGCAGAAATCGAATCCGGCCAACTGGCCCCGGAGTCGCGCCTGCCGACCGAACAGCAACTGGCCGAACAACTCAACGTCAGCCGTTCCGTGGTGCGTGAAGCCATTGCCCAGCTCAAGGCCGACGGTGTGCTCACCGCCCGCCGTGGCCTGGGCTCGTTTATTTCGCAGACCCCTGCGGGCACGGTGTTTCGGTTTCCGCAGCCCAACGGTCGACGACCTGACCTGGCGCAGATGTTCGAAGTGCGCCTGTGGATCGAAACCCAGGCCGCTTCGATTGCCGCCCAGCGCCGCGACAGCGCCGACCTGCAACGCATGAAAAGCGCGTTGCAGGCCATGCAGGACAACCGCGACAACTTTGAAGCCGCAGCCCTGGCCGATGTGGAATTCCACCGCGCCATTGCCGACGCCAGCAAGAATGACTACTTCGTGGCCTTCCATGACTTCCTCAGGAGCCAGTTGGCCAGTGCGCGTAAAACCGCGTGGGAAAACTCGGCCTCGCGCTTTGCCACCGGTTCGGCCGACGCGACCCAGGAACACCAACAGCTCTACCAGGCCATTGCCGATGGCGACGCCCGATGTGCTGCTGCCTGTGCCGAGGCGCACCTGCGTGCCGCGGCGCGGCGCCTGCAACTGGAATTACCGACCACGAATTGATCCGTACTGTTTGCAGCGTGTCCCCGGACACGCCATTTTTTTAACAAAAACATTAGTCTGACAACCTGATAAGCAGACTGAAATGTTCAGCCTTAGGTAACCCTGCAATGATTCATGACTTTTGCATTATCGGCGGCGGCATCGTCGGCCTGGCCACCGCCATGGAGCTGCTCAAGCGCCAACCTGGCGCGTCGCTGGTGATCCTGGAAAAAGAGCCGGTGCTGGCCAAACACCAGACCGGCCACAACAGCGGCGTGATCCATGCCGGCATCTACTACGCGCCCGGCAGCCTCAAGGCCGATTTGTGCAAGCGCGGCGCCGAAGCCACCAAGCAGTTCTGCCGCGAACACGGGATCAAATTCGAGGTGTGCGGCAAGCTGCTGGTGGCCTCAAGCCCGCTGGAAATGCAACGCATGGAAGCGCTGTACGCCCGTGCCCAGCTCAATGGCATGCAGGTCGAGCGCTTGAATGCCGAACAACTGTGCCAGCGTGAACCGAACATCGTCGGCCTCGGCGGCTTGTTTCTCGATGCCACCGGGATTGTGGATTACCGCCAGGTGTGCGAGACCATGGCCCAGGTGATTCGTCGCAACGGTGGGCAGATCTGCCTGGAACGCACCGTCACTGCCATCCACGAAAACACCGATACGGTCACCGTCAACACCGAGGGCGAGGCCTGGCAGGCCCGCCATTTGGTGGTGTGCGCCGGCCTGCAGTCAGACCGCCTGGCGCGCCTGGCCGGTATCCGCATCGAGCATCAGATCATCCCGTTTCGTGGCGAATACTTCCGCCTGCCTGCCGCAAAGAACAACATCGTCAACCATCTGATCTACCCGATCCCCGACCCGGAGCTGCCCTTCCTCGGCGTACACCTGACCCGCATGATCGACGGCAGCGTCACCGTCGGCCCGAATGCCGTGCTGGGCCTTGGCCGCGAGAACTACCGCAAGTTCTCGGTGAACTGGCGCGACGTGGCGCAGTACGCCAGCTTCCCGGGTTTCTGGAAAACCCTCTGGCAAAACCTCGGTTCGGGCACCACCGAGATGAAGAACTCCTTATTCAAGTCCGGCTACCTGGAGCAGTGCCGCAAGTACTGCCCGTCCCTGACCCTCGATGACCTGCTGCCCTACGAGGCCGGTATCCGTGCCCAGGCAGTGATGCGCGACGGCAGCTTGGTGCACGACTTTCTGTTCGCCCAAACCTCACGAATGCTGCATGTGTGCAATGCGCCCTCGCCGGCCGCCACCTCAGCCATGCCCATCGGCGCGATGATCGCCGACCGCCTGTTCCACCCCCAGTAAGACCGCACCGCCCGTTCACCCAACAATAACTACAAAGACCCAGAAGGAAGTCCAGCATGTCGGCATCCGCCTCCATCCCCGGTACCGAAACGCCCGAACAAACCCGCAAGCGCCTGCGCAAAGTCGCCGCCGCCACCATCTTCGGCTCGATGCTGGAGTGGTACGACTTTTACCTGTACGCCACCATGGCGGCGATTGTGTTTTCGAAGATCTTCTTCGATAACAGCGACCCGAAGACTGCCACGCTGATGGCCTTTTCGACCTTTGCCATCGGCTTTATCGCCCGCCCTTTCGGCGGCATCCTGTTTGGTTACCTGGGCGACAAGTTCGGGCGCAAGCAAGTGCTGGTGCTGACCTTCTGCCTGATGGGCGTGTGCACCACCTTAATCGGCTTGATCCCCAGCTACGCCTCCATCGGCATATGGGCGCCGATCCTGCTGGTGTTTATCCGCATCATCCAGGGCCTGGGCGCAGGAGCCGAGCTGTCGGGCGCGGCGGTCACCTCCTACGAACACGCCTCCCAGGGCAAGCGTGGCAGCCAGGGCGCCTGGCCGGCATTGGGCCTGAACCTGGGCCTGTTGCTGTCCTCGCTGACCATTTACCTGCTGACCATCAACGGCAACGAGTTCCTGCTGGCCGGCGGCTGGCGCATTCCGTTTATCTGCAGCATCGTGCTGGTGGGCGTCGGCCTGTGGGTGCGTAACAGCATTCCCGAAACTCCGCAGTTCGAAGCGCTGAGCACGGAAAAAGCCAAGGCCAAGCCATCCCCCCTCAAAGCCTTGTTCAAGAACGACCTCAAGGGCCTCGCCGTGGTGTTTTTTGTCGCGATTGGCTACAACGCCCTGAGCTACATCTTCAAGACCTTCTCCCTGGCGTACCTGACACAGTTCAAAGGCGTGGATGTGCATGTCACCTCGCTGTCGGTGACCATCGCCAGCCTAGTGGCCATCGTCGCCGTGCCCTGCTTTGGCTGGCTGTGTGACAAGTGGAGCAGCAAGACCGTACTGATGCTCGGCGGGCTGTGCTCGCTGTTGTTCGCCTACCCGTTCCTGGCCCTGCTCAACAGTGGTGAAAGCCTGATGATCTACCTCGCCATCGGTGTGGGCACCGGTATCCTCGCGCCGATGATGTTTGCGCCCCAGGGCTCGTTCCTGAGCCGGCAGTTCCCGACGCAAACGCGGTCTTCGGGCTTTGGCACCGGGCGCGAAATCGGCACCGCCATTGCTGGTGGCCTGGCACCGCTGGGCGCACTGTCGATGGTAGCGGCCTCGGCCACCCACTCCACCGATGGTGTGGTGGTGATCCTGGCGATTTCTGCCTTGTTGGTGGTGGTGTTTGCCCTCTGCGATCAGGGCGCGAAACACTCGGCATTCAAGAACTGAGCAAAAAAGTTCGGACCAACGGGTGCATGGATGCACCTGGATCGCGCATCATGGGCACTTTCAAGCTCAAGGGTAACGTCCATGCGCGTTCTGTCATTGATGATGGGTCTTACGACGCTGGCCGCCACTACGGTGTTCTGCGCCAGCGCGATGGCGAATGAAGAAAGTCAGTTAGTCCAACAGATCAACCAATACCGCAGCCAGGTACAACGCTGCGGTGACCAGGGTTCCCAGGAGCTGCCACCGCTGGCCAGCGACACACGGCTGGTATTGCCGGCCTCCAATGTCGGCGATTTGCAGCAGTCGCTGGCGCGGGCTGCGTACCCAATGGTGAACGTGCAGGCCATCAGCCTGTCCGGGCCCAAAGACGCCGAGGCTGCGATGAAAGCGGTACGCGAGAGCTTCTGCCGCGTAGTGCTCGATCCACAGTTTGTCGACATCGGCGTCAGCAACAGCGGCCAGGACTGGCGCATCGTGCTGGCCCGCCCGCTGCTGACCAGTGGCCTGGGCGACTGGCAAACCGAAGGGAGAAAACTGCTCGATCTGATCAACACCGCGCGTGCCGAGCCGCGCCAGTGCGGCAGCCAGGCGTTCACCGCGACCACACCGCTGTCGTGGAACGACACGCTGGCCAGCGCGGCCAACAGCCACACGCGCAACATGGCCAACGGCAACTTCTTCGACCACCTGGACCACGACGGTCGTACGCCCGGTGACCGCGCCGAACTGGCCGGGTATATCGCGAAGAACATCGGCGAAACCATCGCCGCCGGCCTCGACACGCCGCGCAAGGTCGTCGACGGTTGGCTCGCCAGCCCCGGCCACTGCGCCACCCTGATGAACCCGCAATTTCGCGACTTGGGCGCCGCCTACGCGATGGACCCCAAGAGTGACGCGGGCATCTATTGGACGGGTTTATTCGGCACGCAGTGAAGGTTGGGCGCCGGCCCAACCCGGCCAACAATGACGGCGTGCAAATAGACAATGAAATCAAAGTGCTATCAGGGAGATAATCGCGCTGAACTGAATGCGGTCATTCCGGTCTGTTGCTAGTCGGTCGGGCTCTTCAAAGCTAAACAATACGTGGCAAGCAAGGTGTGAACCCAATGATGAATTGGCTGCAAGGCAGCAGCGAAATGGCAGAGCGGGTTCGTCAGCATGATTGGGCCAGCACGCCCCTGGGGCCGCTTGAGCACTGGCCCGATGTGTTGAAGACAACCGTTGCGCTGTCCTTCGCGTCAAGTTTCCCCCAGGCCATCGTCTGGGGGCCTCAGTTGATTACCCTCTACAACGACGCGTTCACGCCCATCCTGGGCAGCAAACCCGATGCGTTGGGCCGCCCGTTCAACGAGATCTGGCACGAGGTGTGGGACGATATCAGCCCTATCGCCGACGCTGCGTTCGACGGGCACGCCACCTATATCGAAAACTTCCCGCTGTTGATCCAACGCAACGAAGCGCCGGAACAAGCCTATTTCACCTTTTGCTACAGCCCGATTCGCAACGCCCAGGGCGTGGTGGTCGGTCTGCTCGACACGGTGACCGAAACCACTGCCACGGTGTTCCTGGCCCGTCGTCTTGAAGTGCTGGACGCCATTAGCAACTGCGTGACCAACGCCACCGACGCCGAAACCATCATGACGTCGACCACCCGTTTGTTGGCCCAGCACCTGCAGGTATCCATCTGCGCCTACGCCGACATGGACGAAGATCAAGACGGCTTCTCCATTCGCGGCGACTGGTCGGCGCAAGGCTCGCCGAGCATCATCGGCCATTACAGCCTGGCGGCGTTTGGCGAGTGCGCGGTCAACTGCTTGCGTGCCGGCGAGCCACTGGTGATACGCAATAACCTGATCGAGTTGCCGCCCCAGGATGCCGCAAGCTTCCAGGCGCTCGGTGTGACAGCCACTATTTGCATGCCCTTGATCAAAGACGGGCGGCTCACCGCCCTGATGGCCGTACACGACAAAGTGCCGCGTTTTTGGTCGTCCTACGACATCGCGCTGTTGGGCGAAGTCACCGAGCGTTCCTGGGCGCACATCGAGCGCGTGCGTGCCGACGCCGCCGTGCGTAAGGGTCTGGCCGCCTATGCGGAACTCAATGCCAACCTCGAGCAGCGCGTGAATGAGCGTACCCGTGCGCTGGCCGAAGCCGAAGCTGCACTGCGCCAGTCACAAAAACTTGAGGCCATCGGCCAACTGACCGGTGGCGTCGCCCATGACTTCAACAACCTGCTGACCATTATCCGCTCATCCGTGGATTTCCTGCGCCAACCGGGCCTGTCCGAAGAGCGTCGGCAACGTTATATGTGCGCGGTGTCCGACACCGTGGAGCGGGCCAGCAAGCTCACCAGCCAACTGCTCGCCTTTGCCCGTCGCCAACCGTTGAACCCGCAGGTCTTCGATGTCGGCCAGCGCGTGCAGAACATCGGCGAGATGCTCGAAAGCGTCACCGGCGCACGCATTCATGTGCAGGTGCAACTGCCTGATCAGCCCTGCTATGCGCGCATCGACCCCAGCCAGTTCGAAACCGCGCTGATCAACATCGCCCTCAACGCCCGCGATGCGATGGACGGCCAGGGTACCCTGACCCTCAAGGTCGCCGGGCAGCAAACGCTGCCACGTATCCGCGGGGATGCCGAGTCGTGCATGCCCTACATCGCCATCTCCCTGGCCGACACCGGCACCGGGATTCCCAGCGATACCTTCGAGCGCATCTTCGAGCCGTTCTTCACCACCAAGGCCGTGGGCAAAGGCACGGGCCTTGGCCTGTCGCAGGTATTCGGCTTTGCCAAGCAGTCAGGCGGCAATATCGATGTGGCCAGCACCCTGGGCCACGGCACGGTGTTTACCTTGTACCTGCCGCAAGTCGAAGGCGAAGCGGCGCCGGATCAAGACCCGCTTGCAGATCTGCCTGCGCCGCAAGAGGCGGCTCATCAGCATGTGCTGATCGTCGAGGACAACCTTGAGGTGGGGCGCTTCGCCAGCCAGATCCTCAAGGACCTGGGTTACCAGACCACCTGGGCGACCAATGCCGAACAGGCACTGAACCTCGCCGGCACAGACGTCCAGGGGTTCGATGCGATTTTCTCCGACGTGGTGATGCCCGGCATGACCGGCGTGGCCATGGCCAAGCTGCTGCGCCAGCGCCGCCCGGACCTGCCCGTGGTACTCGTCTCCGGCTACAGTGAGGAACTGGCGGACAGCGGCTATGAAGGCTTTGAATTCCTCGCCAAGCCCTACTCCGCCGACCAGGTTGCGCGGGTGCTGGCAAAGGCGATGTGCAAGGATCAGTCGACGACCGCCACCTGATTGCGGCCCGATGCCTTGGCCTGGTACAGGGCCTTGTCGGCGCTGTTCATCAAGCCGTTCAAATCCAGATGCTGAGCGTGGGTGGACGCCACGCCCAGGCTGGCGCTCACCCCCTGGACCGGGTCGGCGGGCAAGTCACCAATTTTCTGGATCAACTGCTCGGCAATGCCGCGCGCGGTCTCCAATGAGGTATTGGGCAGCAACACCGCAAACTCCTCGCCTCCCAGGCGACCGTAGATATCGGTCTGGCGAAAGGATGCGCTGATCACTGCACCAATCTGGCGCAACACCTGGTCACCGACTTGGTGGCCATAGGTGTCATTGATGGCTTTGAAGTGGTCCATGTCCATCATCAACGCACACAACGGCTGCTGCTCGCGCAGGCACTGCGCGTACAGCAACTGGGCCTGCTCGTAAAACGCCCGACGATTCATCAGCCCGGTCAGCTCATCGGTCTGGGCGGCACGGGTGGAAATATGATGAGCGCGCTCCATCTGCCGCGTCAGGCGAAAGGCTTTCTCCAGAGCATCGGAGAGTTTGTGCGTCGCCCCGACCACAAACGAGGCAAACACCAGCACCGCCAGCGCCACGCCGACTTGCATCGGTGAGGGCTGGAGCAGCATCCATACCGTACAGGGAAGCAACACCAGCGCCATGGAACCCAGCGTCATGTAACGATAAGCCGAATAACAGGACACCGCGCTGACCGACATGCCCACGGTAAACAGCATCACCAACACCTGGGATAAACGGTCATCGACCGGCATCACCGCCAGCGCCCCGCCGCCCCAGATACCCGCCGACAGCATCAGGGTGATCCAGTAGCGGCGTTCCCAACGGGCGGGTGTGCGCCCCGCGTCAGGGCAGCGAAACCATTGCACGAACAAATGCAGGCGCACCAATGACGAGCCCGCCAGCAGTACCAGCCACACCAGGATGACCTGATGATCGAACCGGTCCCAGCACAGCCAGCAGAGCATGACGGCGCCCAGGTAGCTGCCGAAGATAGCGGAGAATGATTGACGAAACAGCTGGTGCAAACGGTCGGTTCGCACCTGCTCTTCGATTTGCTGACCCTGATCTTGCCCGAGGCTATTCATGGGATTGGCCTGTGTGAACGGCGACGACAAAGCGCCATTGTGGCACCTTGCCAGCAAGCCGAACAGCAGCATCCGCCGAGCTAGAGCGTTTCAGGCTCCTCGGGCCGCAAAATCAGCACACCCAAGGGCGGCAAGTTCAGCGACAGCGACACCGGTTGCCCATGGCGCGGCTCATCCTGGGTAAACACTGCGCCACCGTTACCGTAATTGGAGCCGGCGTAGGTGTCGGCATCACTGTTGATCACCTCACTCCAGCGCCCGCCAAACGGCACACCGACTGCGTAGCCTTCGCGGGGCACCGGGGTGAAGTTGGCCACCACCAACACCGGCTTGCCATCTTTGCTCCAGCGCAGCCAGGCGTAGACGCTGTTGATCGCGTCGTCACCGATCAGCCATTGGAAGCCCTGGGGCGCATCGTCCTGTTCGTGCAACGCAGGTTCTTCGCGGTACAGACGGTTCAGGTCGCCCACCAGCTTCTGCACGCCACGGTGCTCGGGGTATTGCAGCAAATACCAATCCAGTTGCTGGTCGTGGTTCCACTCGCGCCATTGGCCAAATTCGCAGCCCATGAACAGCAGCTTCTTGCCCGGATGCATCCACATAAAACTGAGGTAGGCGCGCAGGTTGGCAAATTTCTGCCAGCGGTCGCCGGGCATCTTGTCGATCAGCGAGTGCTTGCCGTGTACCACCTCATCATGGGAAATCGGCAGGATAAAGCGCTCGGACCAGGCATACACCAACCCGAAACTCAGCTCGTTGTGATGATGGGCGCGGTACACCGGGTCTTGCTGGATGTAATGCAAGGAGTCGTGCATCCAGCCCATGTTCCATTTGTAGTTGAAGCCCAGGCCACCCTGTTGGGTCGGCTGGCTGACGCCCGGCCAGGCCGTGGACTCCTCGGCAATCACCAAGGCGCCCGGCGCTTCAAGGGCGACCACGTCGTTGAGGTGCCGCAAGAAGTCGATGGCTTCCAGGTTCTCGCGACCGCCATGGCGGTTGGGCACCCATTCACCGGCCTTGCGCGAATAATCGCGATACAGCATGGAGGCCACGGCGTCCACGCGCAGGCCGTCCACATGGAAATGCTTGAGCCAATGCAAAGCCGACGCGAGCATGAAACCGTGGACCTCGGTGCGGCCCAGGTTGTAGATCAGCGTGTCCCAGTCCTGGTGAAAGCCTTCCAGGGGGTTGGCGTATTCGTACAGCGCGGTACCGTCAAATTGCGCCAGGCCGTGGGTATCGGTGGGGAAATGCGCTGGCACCCAGTCGAGAATCACACCGATATCGGCCTGATGGCAGGCATTGACGAACCAGGCAAAGTCTTCCGGCGAGCCAAAGCGTGCGCTGGGGGCAAACTGGGATAATGCCTGATAGCCCCAGGAGCCACCAAAGGGGTGCTCCATGATCGGCATCAGTTCGATATGGGTGAAGCCCAATTGTTGAACGTAAGGAATCAGCCGCTCGGCCAGTTCGCGCCAACCATATTGACGGGCCACTTCACCGGCCTCGTCCAACTCGCACTGCCAGGACCCCACATGCAGCTCGTAGATCGACAACGGCGCGGTGGATTTCTGCTTGTCGCCCCGCGATTGCATCCACTCATGGTCCTGCCAATCCACTTGCAAAGGTGCGGCGACCTTGGAAGCGGTGTCCGGCGGCAGTTGGGTGGCCAGCGCCACGGGGTCGGCCTTGAGCGGCAGAATGCCGTGGGCGCCGAGAATTTCGTACTTATAAGCTGCGCCCGGCTGCAGGCGCGGAATGAAGATTTCCCACACGCCCGATGGATGGCGCAGGCGCATCGGATGACGGCGCCCGTCCCAGATATTGAAGTCGCCCACCACCGAAACCCGCCGTGCGTTCGGCGCCCAGACGGCAAAGCGCACGCCTTGCACGCCATCGACGCTGACCACCTGCGCCCCCAGGCAGTTGCCCAGGTCACGGTGATTGCCTTCGGCAAACAGGTACAGGTCCATTTCCCCCAACAGCAATTGGCTGAAGCTGTAAGGGTCTTCGGTGATCTGTTCGCCGCCGGCCCACTGGATTTTCAGCAGGTAGGGCTGGCGAGTGTTGAAGTGCCCGACAAACAGGCCCGGCACCTGGGTGGCGTCGAGGCTGCCAAACGGCTCGCCCGTGTCACGCGCCAGCACCTGAACACTCAGGGCCTCCGGCAGGAACGCACGGATAAACTGGCCGCCCTGCTCGTCATCATGGGGCCCCAGGATCGAAAAAGGATCGGGGTGCTCGGCGCGCACCAGCGCATCGACGTCCTTGGACGCCGGCAATGCAGTCAGCTTGGGCTGCAGCGGTTCTCTCTGTGTAAAACTCATGACGTCTCCCCACCGCGTACAGGTTTAGATATAGGTGTCAGCCCGCTCAGCAAGCCGTGCAGCCCTTGCAGGGGCACCGGCAGCCAGGTCGGGCGGTTTTCTGCTTCGTAGGCCACTTCGTACGCGGCCTTTTCCAGGCTGAACAAGGTCAGCGCTGCGTCGTGGCCGTTGGCATCCTGCCAGTCATGCGCCAGTGTAGACGCAGCGGCCTGATAAGCCTGGGTAAATGCCACGCGGGCTTCATTCAGGTAGCGGTCGGTCACCCGCTTGCGCGCCGCGTTCGCTTCTGGCGTGTGATCCACCCCTTGCACATTCAGCGCCATGGCCGCCGCATAATCGAAGGAACGCAGCACACCGCTCACATCCTTATAAGGGCTGTGCTTGCCGCGCCGCTCATGCAGCGGCCGCGCCGGCTCGCCTTCGAAGTCGATCAAGTAGGCATCGCCCTTGACCACCAATACCTGGCCCAGGTGCAAGTCACCGTGGACGCGAATGCGCAACCCGCCCGCCGTGGCTTTGGCCAACGCCTGAACATGCGCCGCGATGGCTTTTTTCTGCGCCAGTAATTCACTGACCAACGCCTGGTCGGCGGGGTTCAACTGGCTTTGATGAAGCTTGAGCAACTGCAGGGCACGGTCGATCTGAGCGCCCACATCCTTGGCCCAGGCCTGGGTGTCCTTGGCCGTGGTGACTTCGGGCTTGAAGGCTTTATCGCTCGTTGGCGCGCCCAACACCACGTGCATTTCACCCAGGCGCTGACCGAGCAAACCGGCAAAATCCGCCAGCTCACCGAGGGCGTTGTAGTGCTGTTCCTGCTCAGAGATCGCATCGGCCAACTCGTCACGGATCGCCCGCTCCAGGTTGTTCTGGGTCCAGCTCCAGGCATCGCCCTGGTTGCTCAAGTAACCCTGGGCAATCATCAGCAGGTTGTCCTGTCCCTGCCCGTCGCGCCGGCTCATGAAGCCCAGCAGCGGCGAAATGTTCGGGTAGCCGGCGGCGGTCAGGTAGGCGCTCATTTCCAGCTCCGGGTGCACACCGGCGCTGACTTTACGAATCAGCTTGAGCACCAGGCTGTCACCGACCACCACCGAGCTGTTGGACTGCTCGGCAGACAGATAACGCACCGGCGATTCACGGGTCAGTTGCAGCGCGGCCAAGTGTTCAGTCGCCTCAAACCGCAGATCGCCGTCAGGGGTACTCAGCACGGTACCGGCCTGCATGGCCTGGATCACCTCAAGGATAAAATGCTCAAGGCTGAAGGCATCGGTTACTAACCCTACCTGCCGGGTACGTCGCACTCGGGCCAACGCCAATTGCTGGGGCAAGGCGCTGGTGAACTGGTCTTCGCCAAGGAAGCCCAAGGGCAGTTGGTAACGGTTGACCTGGCCAGCACTGGTCACTTCGATCTCACTGAGCAACACCGGATGCTGCGGGTCGCCAAAACGCACGCCGTAGGCGATGCGCACCGTGTCGATTGCCGTGTCTTTGCCGGCAAACCAGCGACGCTTGGGCAGCCAGGCCGGCAGTGAAGTGTGCTCCAGGCTGGTGCGGCAAGGTTCTTCCAGTAACTCTTCCATGCGTTTTTTCAGTACCAAAGTGGTGAAGTCAGGCATGCTTTGCGCCGGTTCCACATGCCAACTGGGCATCTGGTTTTCCGCGGCCAACACGAACCAATAAAAGCCATAAGGCGCCAGGGTCAGCAGGAAATTCAGCTGGCCGATCGGCGGGAAGGCATTACCGCCGAGCATCTCCACCGGCACCATGCCGGCAAAGGCCGACAGGTCCAGCTCCGCCGCCTGGGCGCTGCGCGACACGTTGGCCACGCACAGGATGATCTCGGTGTGGCCGTCTTCACCGGTGTATTCACGGGTATAGGCCAGGATGCGGCGGTTGGTCGGTGAGAGCATTTTCAGGCTGCCACGGCCAAACGCCTTGGACTGTTTGCGCACTGCGAGCATGCGCCGGGTCCAGTTGAGCAATGAGTGCGGATCCTGGGCCTGGGTCTCGACGTTGACCGACTGGTAGCCATATTGCGGGTCCATGATCGGCGGCAGCACCAGGCTGGCCGGGTCGGCACGGGAAAAGCCGCCATTGCGGTCGATGGACCATTGCATGGGCGTGCGCACGCCGTCACGGTCGCCCAGGTAGATGTTGTCGCCCATGCCGATTTCATCGCCGTAGTACAAGGTCGGCGTGCCCGGCATCGACAGCAACAGGCTGTTAAGCAATTCCACACGCCGACGATCGCGCTCCACCAGCGGCGCCAGGCGTCGCCGTATGCCCAGGTTGATGCGGGCGCGGCGGTCTGCAGCGTAGTAGTTCCACAGGTAGTCGCGCTCTTTGTCGGTGACCATTTCCAGGGTCAGTTCATCATGGTTGCGCAGGAAAATCGCCCACTGGCAATTGGCGGGAATCTCCGGGGTCTGGCGCAGAATATCGGTAATGGGAAAGCGATCTTCCTGGGCCAGTGCCATGTACATGCGCGGCATCAGCGGGAAGTGGAATGCCATATGGCATTCATCGCCGTCGTCAACTTTTCTGTCACCGAAGTACAGCTGCGTGTCTTCCGGCCATTGGTTGGCTTCGGCCAGCAGCATGCGGTCGGGGTAATGGGCGTCTATCTCGGCGCGGATCTGCTTGAGGACGTCGTGGGTTTCGGCGAGGTTTTCGTTATTGGTGCCATCCCGTTCGATCAAATAGGGAATGGCGTCCAGGCGCAGGCCGTCGATGCCCAGGTCGAGCCAGTAGCGCATCACCGACAGCACCGCTTTCATGACTTGCGGATTGTCGAAGTTGAGGTCGGGTTGGTGCGAGTAAAAGCGGTGCCAGAAGTACTGGCCGGCCACCGGGTCCCAGGTCCAGTTGGACTTTTCGGTGTCGAGGAAAATAATGCGCGTGCCGTCGTACTTCTGGTCATCGTCCGACCACACGTAGAAGTCCCGTGCGGCCGAGCCTGGCTTGGCCTTGCGCGCACGCTGGAACCAGGGGTGCTGGTCGGAGGTGTGGTTGATCACCAGTTCAGTGATCACGCGCAGCCCGCGTTGGTGGGCTTGGGCAATAAAGCGCTTGGCGTCGGCCATCGTCCCATAGTCGCTGTGCACGCCGCGGTATTCGGCAATGTCGTAGCCGTCATCACGACGCGGCGAGGGGTAGAACGGCAGCAGCCAGATGGTGTTCACGCCCAAGTCAGCGATGTAGTCGAGTTTTGCGATCAGCCCGGCAAAGTCACCAATGCCGTCGTTGTTGGAGTCGAAATAGGATTTGACGTGAACCTGGTAGATCACCGCGTCTTTGTACCAGAGCGGGTCTTTGATAAAGGTGGCTGCCTTGGGTTTCTTGGCCATTGCAAACTCCTGAAAATACAAAGTTCTCGAGGATCGTTCCCACGCTCCGCGTAGGAACGCAGCCCCGGACGCTCCGCGTCCCAAGCGCGACGCAGAGCGTCAAGTGAGGCGTTCCCACGCAGAGCGTGGGAACGAGCACTCAGGATGTGCTGATGCGCCAGATGCCGAACGGCATCTGCGGTTCCAGCCGGGTCCATTGGGTCTTGCCGTACCAGGTCCAGCGGTGGCCGTTCATCAAGTCTTCGCCCTGGGTCTGGGCATCGTCGGGCAAGCCCATCTCCCACAGTGGCAATTCGAAGTGAGCTTCCTGGGCGTTGTGGGGGTCGAGGTTGACGGCGACCAAAATGAAATTGCTGCCGTCTTCGCTGCGCTTGCCGAAATACAGGATGTTGTCGTTCCAGGCGTTGTAGAGCTTGAGCCCCAAGTGCGTGTGCAACGCCGGGTTCTGGCGGCGGATGCGGTTGAGCTGGGCGATCTCGGCGATGATGTTGCCGGGCGCAGTGAAGTCGCGGGGGCGTATCTCGTACTTCTCCGAGTCCAGGTATTCCTCTTTGCCCGGCACCGGCGCGGCTTCGCACAACTCAAAGCCTGAATACATCCCCCATAGCCCCGAGCCCATGGTGGCCAGCGCGGCGCGGATCAGGAAGCCTGCTCGGCCGGATTCATGCAGGAAACCGGGGTTGATGTCCGGCGTATTGACGAAGAAGTTCGGGCGGTAGCACTCACGCCAGGGCGACTGGTTCAGTTGGGTGAGGTACTCGCTCAGCTCAGCCTTGGTGTTGCGCCAGGTGAAGTAGGTGTAGCTCTGGGAATAGCCGACCTTGCCCAGGCGCGCCATCATCGCCGGGGTGGTGAAGGCTTCGGCGAGGAAGATCACCTCCGGGTACTTGGCGCGCACGTCGCTGATCAGCCATTGCCAGAACGGCAGCGGCTTGGTGTGCGGGTTGTCGACGCGAAAGGTCTTCACGCCCTCTTCCACCCAACCCACCACGATATCGCGCAGTTCGGTCCACAGGCTCGGGATGGCATCGGCCGCATAGAAATCGACGTTGACGATGTCCTGGTATTTTTTCGGTGGGTTTTCCGCGTACTTGATCGTGCCGTCCGGGCGCCAGTTGAACCAACCCGGATGCTGCTTGAGCCAGGGGTGATCCTGGGAGCACTGGATGGCGAAGTCCAGGGCGATTTCCAGGCCGTGGTCGGCAGCGGCCTGGACCAACCGACGAAAATCATCGCGCGTGCCCAACTGCGGGTGGATCGCCTCGTGACCGCCCTCCTCACTGCCAATGGCATAGGGGCTGCCAGGATCATCGGGGCCGGCGGTGAGTGAGTTGTTCTTGCCCTTGCGATGGCTACGGCCGATGGGGTGAATCGGTGGGAAGTACAGCACGTCGAAGCCCATGTCATGGATCATCGGCAAGCGCGCATGCACGTCGTTAAACGTGCCGTGGCGCGTCGGATCGTCGGTGATCGAGCGCGGAAACAGCTCGTACCAGCTGGCAAACTGCGCGGCTTCGCGCTCTACATCAATCGGGTAGGCGGGGCTCACGCTCAGATAGGCCCGGTGGTCGGCCTGGGTCATCAGGTGTGCACTGTCTTCGTGCAGGAACAACGCCACCTGCTCGGTTTCCAGCAGGCCGGAGAGTTCATGGTGCAACAACATCAAGCGGTCGCGCAGTTCGTTGTCACTGCGCTCGGCGGCCTGCAACACCAGGCTGCGGCCCTCCTGCAGCTCGAGGCTGACTGGCACGCCAGCTTCATGCTTCTTGCGCAGTTCGTAACAAAAGCTGGCAAAGGTGTCGATCCAGGCTTCGATACAGTACTCATGGCGGCCTTGGCGGGCGACGGTAAACGCGCCCTCCCAACCATTGTTGCCGATATCCAGCATGACCACGCTGTGCCAGCTTTCATCTCCCAGCGCGCGCCAGCGGATCAACACCGCCAGTTTATCGTGGCCATCTGCAAACACTTTGCTGGTCACATGGACCCGCTGGCCCACCACTGCCTTGACGGCAAACTCACCGTTGTCGATGACCGGCATGGTGCTTTCGATCGCGATCCTGGGTAACAGCAGCGCCTGGGACAGCGGCAGCACGGAGTCTTCTGGAACCAGTGTTTCAGCAGTCATCGAGCATCTTCCCCTTACGCCCTGTGGACGCTCTTGGCTTGATCCGAATTCAAAGGCGGCGGCGCTCTCCCCGAGCGTGGCCGTTTAAGGTCCGAGCCTGGGCGCGCAGCAAAAGTTCAGGTGGATATGCCGCCACTGGGCAGGGAATCAATTGCCCCAGGCCGCGGTCCACCGCTAGAGCAAAGCACAAAGGAGGCCACACCGATGAATATCCCGATCCCCCCTGAACCTGAAGATCCGAATATCGACAACCCGCCGCTGCCGCCCGGCGAACCGGCGCCCGTTCCGGAGAAAGAACCGCCGGAAAACGACCCACCGCCCGTGGAGGAGCCGCCGACGACTATGCCGCCAGTAATAGGGATCCAAGCCTGGCATTCGCCAAGCATCCAGTGATCCATAATGCGGCATCATTTATCCAACATTTTGACGATTCTGGGCATGATGCTGAACACCGCCAGGGCCAGCAGGGTACTGAGTACCGCGGTCGATTCACGGCCCATGCCCGCCGCCACGCCAATGGCGGCGGTCATCCACAACCCGGCCGCCGTGGTCAGGCCCTTCACATGCTGGCCCTCCTCGTCTTCCTTGCCCTTGAGGATGGTGCCGGCACCGAGGAAGCCAATGCCCGCAATCACCCCCTGAACCACACGGCTCATGGCATCTGCCTGGTTGCCAGACATCTGCGGCACCAGCACAAACAGCGCGGCGCCCAGTGCCACCAGCATATGAGTACGCACCCCGGCCGCCTTGCCCTTGTGCTCACGTTCAAACCCCAGGATGCCGCCGAGGATCGCCGCGATCAGCAGGCGTACGGTCACTTGGGTGAGTTGCCGGGCATCGCCGATGTCGGCGAATTCGGCTTGCAGGGTTTGCCATACCACATGCCACCAGGCGTCCATGGATACGCTCCTTTTTATTATGGGTAGATAAAGGGTGGACAGCGCAGACCGCCAGTCAGTTGCCTGGAACCTGCCTCCATAGGTGCCGCCTAAGGCTATATAGCCCATAGAAAGGAGATCGCCATGACCCTTCGCATCGACAACCATTTGTGCTACTTCACGCTCGGCGTGGACGGCCAGGAGCAAAGCCTGCCAGCCACCCGCGTGAAGATCCTTACCGACAATGACAAAGCCATGTCCTATGTGGACCTGGCGGGCGAGCGGATCTATATCACTGAAGCCGAAGCCGACGCGCTGACGGTTGAAGGGGCCACGGATGGCCGTAACCATGTGAAGGCGCAAGAGCCTGGTTCGGTGATTTGATTGATCTGTATCATCGAATCCAATGAATCCCTGCACCCCTATGCCCTGGGGGTGCAGCACATTGACGCACACGAACGCGCCAAACCTATCTGATCCGCTTTTTATCACTCAACCTGAGTCTGTTATGCAAACAGCCCGTCGCCCATAGTTCATCGGCCTGATGGAGGCTGATGAGCGAACGACCATGAGCGAACGAATCCCAACCGTGGAAACCTTTGAGCCCATTCACCCAAAGAAGGTGAAGGCCAAATCCAGCGACAACCTGATCCATACCCGCAGTTTTACCGGCCTGTTTCGCACCTTGCGCGTGGCCGGTGCCGGCCTGCTGTTCCTGGCTTTTTTCGGCACCGTGTGGCTGAACTGGGGTGGGCGCCAAGCCGTACTGTGGGACCTGGCCGAGAGCAAATTTCATATCTTTGGTGCGACGTTCTGGCCCCAGGACTTCATCCTGCTCTCGGCACTGCTGATCATCTGTGCCTTCGGCCTCTTTGCAATCACGGTGTTTGCCGGCCGCGTCTGGTGCGGCTACACCTGCCCGCAAAGCTCGTTCACCTGGCTGTTCATGTGGTGTGAAAAGGTCACCGAGGGTGAACGCAACCAGCGCATCAAACTGCAGGCCGCGCCCTGGAGCCTGAACAAGCTGGCACGGCGCTCGGCCAAACACACGATGTGGCTGGGCATCAGTGTGTTGACCGGGCTGACGTTTGTGGGCTATTTCACCCCGATCCGTCCCTTGGCCACCGAACTGCTGACGTGGCAGATGGGCGGTGTGAGCCTGTTCTGGGTACTGTTTTTCACCGGCGCCACCTACATCAATGCCGGTTGGCTGCGCGAAGCTGTGTGCATGCACATGTGCCCCTATGCACGGTTCCAGAGTGTGATGTTTGATAAAGACACCCTGACCATTTCCTACGACGCCGTCCGTGGCGAACACCGTGGCCCGCGTAAACGTGACGTGCAGCCAGCCGAGGTTGGCCTGGGCGATTGCATCGACTGTCAACTGTGCGTGCAGGTATGCCCCACCGGCATCGACATCCGCGACGGCCTGCAGATGGAATGCATAGGCTGCGCAGCCTGTATCGACGCCTGTGATTCGATCATGGACAAAATGGGCTATGCCCGTGGTTTGGTCAGTTACACCAGTGAGCATCAATTGCAGGGTGGCAAGACTCACCTGCTGCGGCCACGCCTGATCGGCTACAGTGCCGTGCTGCTGGTGATGATCGCGGCATTGGTGGTGGCCCTGATTGAACGGCCAATGGTGTCGCTGGATGTCACCAAGGACCGCGGTATGTTCCGCGAAAACAGCCAGGGCTTGATCGAGAACATCTACAGCCTCAAGGTGATCAACAAGACCCAGCAGCGCCAGGACTACCGCCTGGAACTGGTGGATGCCGAGGGCTTCCAGTTGCAAGGCAAGACCCAGGTCAGCCTGGCGCCCGGGGAAATTGTCGATGTACCGGTGTCGGTGGCGTTGCTGGCGGACACACCGGCCAGCAGTTCTCAGACTATCCGTTTTAAAGTGACGGATGTGGATGAGCCGTGGATTTATACCGCTGCCGACAGCCGCTTCGTTGCGCCCTTGAATCGCTAATCAACTGTAGGAGCGAGCTTGCTCGCGAAAAACTTACCAGCGCCGCGTTCATTCAGGAAACACGCGTTATCGTTGACGTTTTTCGCGAGCAAGCTCGCTCCTACAGTTCGCCCTGCGTACACATTCAAAAAGCTAATTAGGCCGCCATGAAACGCTACGAAAAATTCGCCGACGACATCGCAGAACTGATCCGCTCCGGCGTCCTCGGCCCCGGCCAGCGCGTGCCATCGGTGCGCTATGCCAGCCAGGCCTACGGCGTCAGCCCGTCCACCGTGTTCCAGGCCTACTACTTGCTGGAGCGTCGCGGCCTGATTCGCGCACGCCCCCGCTCTGGCTATTTCGTCAACACCCATGCGCCCAGCCCGTTTTCCGAACCGGTGGTGAGTGAGCAGGTGCATGAGTCCACCGATGTGGGGGTAAGCGAGCTGGTGTTCTCGGTACTGGACTCGATCAAAGACCCCAACACCGTGCCCTTCGGTTCGGCCTTCCCCAGCCCCATGCTGTTCCCGCTGCCACGCCTGGCCCGCTCCCTGGCCAGTGCCAGCCGCGAAATGGACCCGCGCCTGGTGGTCACCGACATGTCGCCAGGCAACCCGCAACTGCGCCGCCAGATTGCCCTGCGCTATATGGTCGGCGGCCTGATGCTGCCGATGGAGGAGCTGCTGATCACCAACGGCGCCCTCGAAGCGCTCAACCTGTGCCTGCAGGCCGTGACCGAACCGGGCGACCTGGTCGCCATCGAAGCGCCGGCGTTCTACGCCTGCTTGCAAGTGCTTGAACGCTTGAAGCTCAAGGCCGTGGAGATTCCGGTGCATCCGCGTGACGGTATCGACCTGAGCGCCTTGGCCCAAAGCCTTGAGCGCTATCCGATCAAGGCCTGCTGGACCATGACCAGCTTCCAGAACCCCATGGGCGCCACGCTGCCTGAGGAGAAAAAACAGGCGCTGGTGCAACTGCTGCGCAGCCATCAAGTGCCGTTGATCGAAGATGACGTCTACGCCGAGCTGTATTACGGGCAACAAGCGCCGAAACCGGCCAAGGCCTTCGATACCGAAGGGTTGGTAATGCACTGCGGCTCCTTTGCCAAGAGCCTGGCGCCCGGTTACCGGGTGGGCTGGGTCGCCGCCGGGCGCTTTGCACAGAAGGTCGAGCGGCTGAAACTAATGACCTCGCTGTGCCCATCGATGCCGGCCCAGGCGGCGATTGCCGATTACCTGCAACACGGCGGCTATGACCGGCACCTGCGCAAACTGCGCTACGCCCTGGAAGAACAGCAAAGCGCCATGCTGGCGGCCATCGCCCGCTACTTCCCGGCACAGACGCGGGTCAGCCAACCTGCCGGAGGCTATTTTTTGTGGTTGGAATTGCCAGAGCAGACCGACTCGCTGAAATTGTTCCAGATGGCCCTGGCCCAGGGCATCAGCATTGCGCCGGGGCCGATCTTTTCCGCGACCCAGCGCTTCAGAAACTGCATACGCTTGAACTATGGCAGCCCGTGGAACGAAGCCTCGGAGAAGGCCATGGAGACATTAGGGCGGATTGTGCGCTCGTTCTAAATGGAACCTACCGTCGCGTCTTAACGACTCAGAGGCCTCCACAGACCGAATAAAGAGACCCGCGTGATTACCTGGAAAAACTGCCCACTGCCCACACGTGCACCCCGCAACCTGAAGCCTTTTCCCGTCCCTCACCACTACATGCACTGGGCGGAACAACAGCAGGTGCGCCAGATGAAAGGCCCGAGCGGGCGCCCTGCCGGTGATCATCGCTCGGCAGAGGCGATCATCGAGCACAGTAGCGTGACAAAAAACTTCCTCAAGGGCTGCGAGTTCTATCAGGTCGTCGATGACCTCAAGCGACAGGTCGGCGACTGGACGCAAGCCAATCCAGACCCGCAGGACAGAGCTGATGCGGCCTACGATCTGGATAAAGTGCTGCGTTTTCTCGATAACGTCGATGATCGAACCCTCAATGGCAGCGATAGCCGCAATGGCCATATCGAGGGTTTTTCCAACTGCGGCTATGGCGTGGTGAAGCACTCCGAAGCCGACCTGCTCCGGCAGTTCTCCTGGTACGGCTACGAGGTGCTGCGCACGCTGCGGACCTGATCGGCCAGCGCCTTAACGGCCACCGCCCAGGTCAATGAATGTTCCGGTGGAATACGACGCCTTGTCCGAGAGTAACCAGATAATCGCCTCCGCCACTTCATCCGGGCGCCCGCCCCGCGCCATGGGTATGCCCGACTCCAGCTTGCTGACCCGGTCCGGGTCGCCGCTCAGGGCATGGAAGTCGGTAAAGATATAGCCAGGGCGTACCGCGTTGACACGGATACCCTCACCTGCGACCTCTTTCGATAAGCCGATGGTGAAGGTATCCAGCGCGCCCTTGGAGGCGGCGTAGTCGACATACTCACCCGGCGAGCCCAGCCGCGCCGCCACCGACGACACGTTGACGATACTGCCGCCCTGCCCGCCATGGCGGGGCGACATGCGCAGCACCGCGTGCTTGGCACACAGGATCGGGCCCAACACATTGGTCTTGAGGATTTTGAGGATACGAAACTCGGACATCTCATCGACCCGCGACTTGTGCCCCACGGTGCCGGCGTTATTGACCAGCGCGGTGACCCGGCCCAGCTCCGCATCAACGCGATTGAACAGGCCGATCACTTCATCCTCGATGCTGACATCGGCCCGCACGGCAATCGCCTGGGCGCCCAATGCGCGGACCTGATCAAGTACATGGTGGGCAGCGTCTTCATCCGCCTGGTAGTTGATGCAGATGCGATAGCCCTGGCGCGCCGCGAGCAATGCTGTCTGGGCGCCAATGCCACGGCTGCCCCCCGTGATGATGACGACTTTGTCCATGGCTGCGGCCTCCTGATTCAACCGGATGTTTAGGGTTGGATCCAAGAATACCTTTCACTTAACGCTTTTGTCAGGCGCTACCGGCTCTTCGGTGCGCCGGATATTGGCCATGAAGCTGTCGGCTGGCAACGGGTGCCCCAGTAAGAAACCTTGCAAGGCGTCACACCCCAGGCGGGTGAGGAAGTCCTGCTGCACATCGGTCTCCACACCTTCAGCGACGATCCGCAGGCCCAGGGCCTGGCCCAGGGCCACGATGGCCGAGACGATCGCCGCATCATCGCTGTCGTGTTCCAGGTCACGCACAAAACCGCGGTCGATCTTCAACTCGTTGGCCGGCAGGCGCTTGAGGTACATCAGGCTGGAGTAACCGGTGCCGAAGTCATCGATGGACAGGTCCACGCCCATGTCCGAGAGCTGCTGCAACACCGTCATGCTCGCATCGGCATCGCTCATGGCGGTGGTCTCGGTGATTTCCAGCGTGAGGCTGTTGGCCGGCAATTGATGACGCTCCAGCGCCGCCGCTACGCTGTTGACCAGCCCGGCATGGCAGAACTGCAGCGCCGACAGGTTGACGGCGATGCGCCAGCTCTCATAGCCCTGGGCGTACCACAGGCGCATCTGGCGGCAGGCTTCATCGAGTACCCACTCGCCGATGGGAATGATCAGCCCGGTTTTCTCCGCCAGTGCAATAAACGTAGCGGGCATCAGCAAGCCCTGTTGCGGATGCTCCCAGCGCAACAGCGCCTCGGCCCCCACAGCAAGGCCACTGACGGCGTCGAACTTGGGTTGGTAGTGCAAACGAAACTGCCCCTGCTCCAGGGCATTGCGCAGGTCTTGCAGCAATTGCAGTTGTTTGCGCGCGTTGGTGTTCATCGACACATCGAAGAAGCTGTAGCCGTTCTTGCCCATGCCCTTGGCGTGATACATCGCCGCGTCGGCGTTCATCAGCAGTTCCTGGGGGTTATTACCGTTGCCCGGGAACATGGCGATACCGATGCTGGCCGAGATTTGCAGCTCATGGTCGGCCACCGTGAACGGGCGGTTGATCAGGCTCACCTGGCGCTCGGCCAAGCCCATGGCATCGTCGGGCTGGGTGAGTTGCACCAGCAACACAAACTCATCACCGCCGATGCGGGCCAGGGTGTCCTGGCTGCGCAAATCCTCGCGCAAGCGCAAGCCGACCTCGCGCAGCAACTGGTCGCCCAGGTGATGGCCAAAGGCATCGTTGACCGGTTTGAAACCATCCAGGTCGATAAACATCAAGGCAAAGCAACCGCCCCGCTCGTTCACCGCCTGGATGCCCTGTTGAATGCGATCAGCCAGCAACGTGCGGTTAGGCAGGCCGGTGAGCATGTCATGCAGGGCCAGGTGGGTGAGTTCCTGGTTGGCCAGGGTCAGGGAGTCGGTGAGCACGGCGGTGCGCGCTTCCAGGCGCGCATCCAGCACCGAGGTCAACAGCGCAATGACCAGCACCGCCAGCGAAGTGACCAAGACCAGGTTATCCAGGCCCTTGCCGCTCAGGCCGGTCAATGCGGCGCCGCAGAAGCTGCCATCGGCAAAGCGTGCCGCAGCCATCCCGGTGTAGTGCATCCCCACGATAGCCACGCCCATCACCACGGCGGCGCCACCCCGTGCCAGCCGTACATAAGGTGTGTTGCGCCGCAGGTTGAAGGCAATCCACAGCGCGGCGCCGGAAGCCACCACCGCGATCATCAACGAAGCGCCGAACAAGGTCGGGTCGTAATCAATGCCCGGCGTCATACGCATCGCGGCCATGCCGGTGTAATGCATGCTGGCGATACCGGCGCCCATCACCAGCGCGCCCAATGCCAGTTGCCAGGCCGGTAAGCGTGGCTGGCTGACCAGCCATAACGCAAACCCGCTGGATAGCACGGCGATCAACAGCGAGAACAGGGTAATGGCTACGTCAAAGCCCAGGGCAAACGGCAGGCGCAGGGCCAACATCCCGATAAAGTGCATGGACCAGATGCCGACACCCATCGCCACTGCGCCACCCGTGATCCACAGGTAAACAGCCCGCCCCTTGGCCGTCGCGATACGCCCGGCCAGGTCCAACGCGGTGTAGGACGCCAGGATGGCCACGCACAGGGAAATCACGACAAGGGAGGTTGAATAGCTACCGATCAGCATGGCACGTCTCGCAGGCGACCGGCGCAAAAGCCCGTGCCGGGTGGCAAATCGGGCGATTGTAGCGAGTATGAATCTCGGGCAGGTGATTAATTAACCCATTGGCCATGACGCCGTTTCTGGCGTCAATTGCCTGGCTTCATCAGGGTGTTTTCAACGACGTCACGGACATCAAAATGCGGGGTTGTCTGTAGGAGCGAGCTTGCTCGCGAAAAACCCACAGACGCCGCGTTCATTCAGCAAACACGCGTTATCGTTGACGTTTTTCGCGAGCAAGCTCGCTCCTACAGTCGGTCACTGCTTTTCGGCCAGGGAGGTCTGGCCGTCCCAGCCTCCGCCCAGCGCTGCGATCAATTGCACACTGGCCACCAGGCGCGATTGCAACAAGGTCAATACGCTGCGCTCGTTACTCAGGGCCGTTGCCTGCACCGTGACCACGTCCAGGTAGGCAATCAACCCGGCCTTGTACTGGTTTTCGGTCAAGCGCAGCGACTCACGCGCGGCTTCCAACGCTTCATTGCTGACCACCGCCTCGTCGGCGAGCACCTTGAGCTGCACCATGTAGTTTTCCACCTCACGGAAACCGTCCAGCACGGTCTGGCGGTACTTGGCCACGGTCTCGTCGTAGCTGGCCACGCTGCGGTCGACTTCCGCCGAACGCTGGCCGCCATCGAACAGGGTCATCGCCAGTTTCGGCCCCACCGACCAGAAACGGTTCGGCAGGCTGATCCAGTCCTCGTACGTACTGCTGGAATAGCCGCCCTGCAGGCTCAGGCTGAGGTCCGGATAATAAGCCGCCTTGGCCACGCCGATATTGGCGTTGGCGGCGATGACCGAGCGTTCGGCCGAGGCGATATCGGGGCGACGCTCCAGCAATTGGGACGGCAGGCTCACCGGTATCTGCGGCAGGGCCGGGATGTCGTTGCTCACAGCCAGATTGAAGTTAGCCGGCGCCTCGCCGATCAACACCGCAATGGCGTTTTCCAACTGAGCGCGCTGCCAGATCAGGTCAATCAGGCTGGCCTGGGTGGTCTTGAGCTGGGTTTGCGCCTGGGCGATGGCGTCCTTGCCGGCCACACCGGCACGGTACTGGTTTTCGGTCATTTTCAACGAACGCTGGTAGGTGTCCAACGTGGCTTGCAGCAGGCGCGTCTGCTCGTCCATGACCCGCAGTTGCAGGTAGCTTTGCACCAACTCCGACTGTTGGCTCAGGCGCATTGCGGCCAGGTCGGCCGAGCTTGCCTCGGCGCTGGCTTCGTTGGCCTCCAGGCCACGGCGTAACTTGCCCCAGATATCCGCCTCCCAGCTCACGCCCAACTGCGCATTGAGGGTGTCGCGGATACCGCTGCTGGAGCTGCTGAGGCTGGCACTGCTGCTGCCGGTGCCCTGGCTGGCGCGGGTCTTGCCAACACTCAGGTCAACGCTGGGGTAAAACGCCCCGCGTGAGCTGCGCACCAGGGCCTTTGCTTGACGAAAACGCGCTTCGGCCTGGGCGACGGTCTGGTTGGAGGCGTTGAGGCGTACCACCAGGTCGTTGAGTTGACGGTCACCGTACAGCTCCCACCAGGCGCCGCGGGCCAGGGAGTCGCTGGGGTTGGCCTGGCGCCAGCCCTGGGCCTCCTTGAACTGCACCGGCTCGATGACCTCCGGGCGCTTGTAGTCGGGGCCGATGGCGCAGGCGCTGAGCAACATAGCCAGGCCCACTGTAGGAGCGAGCTTGCTCGCGAAAGCCGTCAACGAGAACGCGTTCATTCTGGATGAGCGTGGCGCATGGGCGTTCTTCGCGAGCAAGCTCGCTCCTACAGGGGTTGCAGGGGCGTTGGTTGGGTCGGTCATAGCGCAGTGTCCAGGGCAGCATCGGTACGCACGCCGCGCCAGGCGTTGAAGCGGTGGCGCGCGCGGTCGAGGTAAAGGTAAACCACCGGGGTGGTGTAAAGGGTCAGGATCTGGCTGAACACCAGGCCGCCAATGATGGTCAGGCCCAACGGGTGACGCATTTCCGCGCCGTCGCCGCTGCCGAGCAGCAACGGCAAGGCACCGAGGATCGCGGCCAGGGTAGTCATCAGGATCGGCCTCAGCCGCAACAGGCAAGCACTGCGGATCGACTCCAGCGGGCTCATGCCATCGTTGCGCTCCAACTGCAGCGCGAGGTCGATCATCAGGATCGCGTTTTTCTTCACCACGCCGATCAACAGGAACAAGCCCAGCAAGGAAATCAGACTGAACTCGCCGCCTAGCAGGTAGATCGCCAACAACGCACCAACACCGGCCGACGGCAGCGTAGACAGGATGGTCAGCGGGTGAATGTAGCTTTCATACAAAATACCCAGCACCAGGTACACCGCCACCAGCGCGCCGAGAATCATGAACGGCTGGCCTTTCTGGGTCGCGGCGAACGCATCGGCGGTGCCGGCCATCTTGGCGATCACATCTTCGGGCAGCCCGACCTTGGCAATCGCACGCTCGATGGCCGCCGTGCCCTGCTCCACCGTGACGCCGGGCGCCATGTCGAAGGCGATATTCTCCGAAGCGAACTGGCCTTCATGGCTGACGCGGTCATCGGCCAGGCTGTTTTCATAATGAGCAATGGTCGACAACGGCACCCGTGCGCCGTCGGCGGTGATCACCTGCATCTGGTTGAGGGTGATCGGGTCCTGGGCGTATTTGGGGTTGACCTCCATCACCACCTGGTACTGGTTGAGGCTGTCGTAGATGGTGGAGATCTGCCGCTGACTGTAGGCGTTGTTGAGCACTGCCGTGACCATGTCCATGTCGATGCCCAGGCGCTTGGCCTGGTCGCGGTCGACAATCAGCGTGACCTGGGCCGCGCCGCGGCCTTCACGGGCGTCGATGGCGGTCAGTTCTGGCAATTCACGCATGGCCGCCACCACTTTCGGGTACCACAGGCGCAACGCGGCCAAGTCACCGCTTTGCAGGATGTAGGAATACTGCGCGCTGGTCTGGTCGCGGCTGCCGCCAAATTGCAGGTCCTGGTCGGCCATCAGGAACAAGCGCCCGCCCGGCACCAGTGGCACCTCTTTGCGCAGGCGCTCGATCACCGCCTGGGCGGAGATCTTGCGTTCGCCGATCGGCTTGAGGCGTACCAGCATCACCGCATTGTTAGTGCCTTGGTTGCCACCGATAAAGCCGGCCACGCTGAGCACCGCCGGGTCCTTGAGCACCGCCTGGCGAAAGATCTCCATCTTCGGCTGCATCACGCTGAACGACAGGCCATCGTCGCCGCGCACAAAACCGATCAACTGGCCGGTGTCCTGCTGGGGCATGAAGGTTTTGGGCACCACCACGTACAGCGCGATATTCACGCCCACGGTGACCAACAGGCTGAGCAAGGTCAGGCGCCGATGGCGCAACACCCAATCCAGGCTGGTGGCGTAGCCGGCGACCATGCGGTCGTTGACCTTCTGACTCCAGCGCTGCAATCCGGTCTGCTGGTCCTTCACATGCGGCTTTAACCAACGGGCACAGAGCATGGGCGTCAGGGTCAGCGAGACAATCAGTGAGACGATGATCGCCGCCGACAAGGTGATGGAAAACTCACGGAACAGGTTGGTGACGATGCCGCCCATAAACAGAATGGACAGGAACACCGCCACCAACGACACGTTCATCGACAGCAAGGTAAAGCCGACCTCCTGGGCGCCCAGGTAGGCGGCTTTCATCGGTGGCACGCCCTCGTCGATGTGCCGGGAAATGTTCTCCAGCACCACGATGGCATCGTCCACCACCAGCCCGGTGGCGAGGATCAGCGCCATCAGCGAAAAGTTGTTCAGCGAAAAACCGTACAGGTACATCACCGCGAAGGTGCCCACCAGCGACACCGGCACCGCCAGGGTCGGGATCAGCGAAGCACGGAAGTTACCCAGGAACAGGTACACCACCAGGATCACCAGCCCCACGGCAATCAGCAGGGTCATTTCCGCCTCATGCAGGGTGGCGGTGATCACGGGCGAGCGGTCCATGGCCAGGCTGAGCTTGACGCTGGACGGCAACACCGCCTGCAGCGCCGGCAACTGCGCCTTGATCTGCCGCACGGTTTCGATGATGTTGGCGCCGGACTGGCGGTTGATCACCAGCAACACCGCCGAATCATTGTTGAAGAAGCCGCTGTTGTAGCGGTCTTCCACCCCATCAGTGATCTTCGCCACGTCCTTGAGGCGCAGGGCGGCGCCGTCCTGGTAGCGAATCAGCAGGGGCTCATAGTCCTTGGCTTTTTCCAACTGGTCGTTGGCCTGGATCTGCCAGTTGCGCTCGCTGTCTTCCAGGGAGCCTTTGGGCCGGCGCTGGTTGGCGTTGGCGATGGTGTTGCGCACATCGTCCAGGGCGACGCCGTACTGATCGAGGGCCTTGGGTTCCAGCTCGATGCGCACCGCCGGCAGCGAACTGCCGCCGATCTGCACTTCGCCCACGCCCGGCACCTGGGACAGGCTCTGGGACAGGATAGTCGAGGCCAAGTCGTACAACTGGCCCTTCTGCAACACGTCGGAGGTCAGCGACAGCACCATGATCGGCGCCTGGGACGGGTTGATCTTCTTGTAGGTGGGCATGCTGCGCATGCCGCTGGGCAGCAGGTTGCGCGACGCGTTGATGGCCGCCTGCACTTCCCGCGCCGCGCCGTTGATGTCGCGGTCGGAATCGAACGCCAGAATCACCCGGGTAGAGCCCTGGCTCGAGGAACTGCTCATGGTGGTGATACCGGCAATCGCGCCGAATGAGCGCTCCAGCGGCGTAGCCACCGTAGACGCCATCACCTCGGGGCTGGCACCGGGCAAGCTGGCCGACACCACAATCACCGGGAAGTCGATTTGCGGCAATGGCGACACCGGCAGCAAGTTGAAGCTGACGCCACCGAGCAACATGATCGCCAGGCTCAGCAGCATGGTGGCTACCGGCCGGCGGATAAAAGGTCCTGACAGGTTCATGGCTCAACCGGCTCCAGGCGTTGTGGCTCTTTGCGCCAGCGCCGGCCAAGACGATCGAAGTACAGGTAGATCACCGGCGTGGTGAACAGCGTCAACACCTGGCTCACCAGCAAGCCACCGACCATCACCAGGCCCAGGGGCTGGCGCAGTTCGGCGCCGGAGCCACTGGCGAGCATCAACGGCACGGCACCGAACAAGGCGGCCAGGGTGGTCATGAGGATCGGCCGGAAGCGCAACAGCGCCGCCTGGTAGATCGCGGTCTGCGGGTCCAGGCCCTGGTTGCGTTCGGCGTCGAGGGCGAAGTCGATCATCATGATCGCGTTCTTTTTCACGATACCGATCAGCAGGATGATGCCGATGATCGCGATCATGCCCAGGTCATTGCCACTGAGCAGCAACGCCAGCAAGGCCCCCACCGCCGCCGACGGCAAGGTCGAGAGGATGGTGATCGGGTGGATATAGCTCTCATAGAGCACACCGAGCACGATGTACATGGTGACCACCGCCGCCAGGATCAACAGCAAGGTGCTCGACAACGAAGCTTCGAACGCCTGGGCCGCGCCCTGGAACTGGGTTTGCACGCCCACCGGCATGCCGATGTCCTTCTGGGTCTGGTTGATCAGCTCCACGCCTTTACCCAGCGCCACGCCGGGCGCCAGGTTGAACGACATCATCACCGCCGGGAACTGGCCGATATGGGCAATTGCCAACTGCGCCTGGCGCTGTTCCACATGGGCCAGGCTCGACAGGCGTACTTGGCCACCGTCGGTGGTCTTCACATGGATCTGGTTGAGGGCAGCCGGGCCGAGGGTTTCGCCGGACTGGGCCTGCAACACCACCCGATACTGGCTGGCCTGGGTGTAGATGGTGGAAATCTGCCGCTGGCCGAAGGCGTCATACAGCGCATCGGTGATGGTCGAGACGCTCACGCCCAGGCGCGAGGCCGCATCGCGATCAATCACCAGGTACACCTGCAAGCCTTTGTCCTGCAGGTCACTGGCAACGTCGGTGAGTTCCGGCAACTGGCTGAGGGCGTGTACCAGCTTGCCGCTCCACAATGCCAGCAACTCGGCGTCCGGGGAGGACATGCTGAACTGATACTGGGTACGGCTGACCCGGTCCTCGATGGTGAGGTCCTGCACCGGCTGCATGAACAGGCGGATGCCCACCAGCTTGTCGATCTGCGGTTGCAGGCGGGTGATCACCTGGGCGGCGCTCAAGTCGCGCTGGCCGTGGGCCTTGAGGTTGATCAGCAAGCGGCCGCTGTTGAGGGTGGCGTTATCGCCGTCCACGCCAATGTAGGACGACAGGCTCTCGACCGCAGGGTCGGCGAGGATGATCTTCGCCAGTTCCTGCTGGCGCTGGCTCATGGCCGCAAAGGAAATCGACTGCGGCGCCTCGGAAATACCCTGGATCACCCCGGTGTCCTGCACCGGGAAAAAGCCCTTGGGCACCACCAGGTACAGCACCACCGTAAGGCCCAGGGTGGCGATCGCCACCAGCAACGTCAGCGGCTGGTGCTTGAGCACCCATTGCAGCTTGCGGCCATAGGCTTCGATCAGCCAATCAATCCAGGCGCCGCTGGCTTTGTAGAAGCGGCCCTGCTCTTCTTCCTTGGGTTCGCGCTTGAGCAGGCGCGCGCACATCATCGGCGTGAGCGTCAGGGACACCACCAGGGAAATCAGGATCGCCACGGCCAGGGTGATGGCAAATTCACGGAACAGCCGGCCAACCACATCAGCCATGAACAGCAGCGGGATCAACACCGCAATCAGCGACAAGGTCAGGGATATCAGGGTGAAACCGATCTGCTTGGCGCCCTTGAGCGCGGCCGCCATCGGCGTCTCGCCTTCCTCGATATAGCGCGAGATGTTCTCCAGCATCACGATTGCGTCGTCCACCACAAACCCGGTGGCGATGGTCAGGGCCATCAGCGTCAGGTTATTGATGGAGAATCCGGCCAGGTACATCACGCCAAAGGTGCCCACCAGGGACAGCGGCACGGCGATGGACGGAATGATCGTGGCGCTGACCCGGCGCAGGAACAGGAACGTCACCATCACCACCAGGGCAATGGCGATCAGCAGCTCATGTTGTACGTCTTTGACCGAGGCGCGGATGGTCTGAGTGCGGTCGGTGAGCACCGTCACGTCCAGGCCGGCCGGCAGGTTGTCGGTGATGCTGGGCAGCAGGGCCTTGATGCGGTCCACCACCTCGATCACGTTGGCACCCGGCTGGCGCTGGATATTGAGCAGCACAGCCTGGTTCTCGTTGGCCCAAGCGGCGAGGCGCTCGTTTTCGGCGCCGTCGACGATCTGCGCCACATCCTTGAGCCGCAGCGGTGCGCCATTGTTGTAGGCCAGGATCAGTTCGGCATATTGCTCAGGCGAAACCAACTGGTCGTTGGCGTCGAGCATCGACACGCGGGTGGGGCCGTCAAAGTTACCCTTGGGCTGGTTGACGTTGGAGGCGGCGATCAGGGCGCGCACGTCCGACAGGTTCAAGCCGTTGGCCGCCAGGGCCTCGGGGTTGACCTTGATGCGCACGGCCTGGCGCTGGCCACCGGCGATGCTGACCATGCCGACACCGCTGATCTGCGCGATTTTCTGCGCCATGCGCGTGTCGACCAGGTCATTGAGCTTGGGCAGCAACATGGTCTTGGAGGTGATTGCCAGGGTCAGCACCGGGGTATCTGCCGGGTTGACCTTGTTGTACACCGGCGGCGCCGGCAAATCCTTGGGCAGCAGGTTGGTGGCGGCGTTGATCGCGGCCTGCACCTGTTGCTCGGCCACATCCATATTGATGTCGAGGTTGAAACGCAGGGTCAGCACCGACGCACCGCCGGAGCTGGTGGACGCCATCTGGGTCAGCCCGGGCATCTGCCCGAACTGGCGCTCCAGCGGTGCGGTGACCGCGCTGGTCATCACGTCGGGGCTGGCGCCGGGGTACAGGGTCATCACCCGGATGGTCGGGTAATCCACCTGGGGCAAGGCCGATACCGGAAGCAAGCGGTACGCGATGATGCCGGCCAGGACAATGGCCAGCATGCTCAGCGTGGTGGCGACCGGGCGAAGGATGAACAGGCGCGACAGGTTCATGAACCGACCTTTTGCGCCTTGCCGGCGTCAGCGCCGGTCTCCCCTTTTGCTGCTGGCTTGCCTTGCAGGTGTTCGGTCGGGGTGGTCGGCACCTCGCTGCTGGCGTTGACCACTTCGATCTCGCTGCCGTCCTTGAGGCGGTCAGTACCTTCCAGTACCACGCGGTCGCCAGCGGCCAGGCCTTCCTTGATCACAGTGTTTTCGCCATCGGTGTCACCTACCACCAGCGGCTGGACCTTGACCTTCTTGTCGCCGTCGAGCTTGTAGACAAAGGTGCCATTGTTGCCGAACTGGATCGCCGCGGAGGGCGCCAGCACCACGTTCTTCAAAGTGTCGGCCAGCAGATGCACATTGACGAACTGGTTGGGGAACAGCGCCTGGTCCTTGTTATCGAAACGCGCCTTGAATTTCAGCGTGCCGGTAGTCACATCAATCTGGTTGTCCAGGCTTTGCAGTACACCGACCGCCTGTTTTTTCACGTCGCTACGGTCCCAGGCTTCCACGGGCAATTTGTTGCCGGCGTGGTAACGGGCCAGCACGGTTTCCAGGGTATTTTCCGGCAGGGTGAAGGCCACGCTGATCGGCTGGGTCTGGGTGATCACCGCCAGGGCGGTGGTGTCGTTTGCGGCGACGAGGTTGCCGACGTCAAGCTGGCGCAAACCGACGCGGCCACTGATGGGCGCGCGGATCTTGGTGAATTCCAGGTTGAGCTTGGCGTCGTCCACCGCGCCCTGGTTGGTCTTGACCGTGCCCTGGTATTGCAGAACCAGCGCTTCGGCGGTGTCCAGGGTTTGCTTGGCGATACTGTCCTGGGCGTACAGATCGCGATAACGCTGTACATCGACCTGGGCGTTCTTCAACTGGGCCTGGTTCTGCAGCAAGGTGCCCTGGGCCTGGAGCAAGGCGTTCTGGTAGCTGCGCGGGTCGATTTCTGCCAGCAGGTCGCCGGCCTTGACCATCTGCCCTTCCTCAAAGGCGATCTTGACCAGCTCACCGCCCACCCGGCTGCGCACATTAATGGTGTTCAGCGCCGTGACCGTCCCCAGGGCCTTGTAGTACACCGGGAACTCCCCCAGCACCGCCGGTGCCACACGCACCGGTACCGGCCCGGTGGAACCACCGAAGCCCGGGCGCGCCATGCCGGTCTTGCCCGTGTGCCCCGCCGGAGCATCTTTATGGGCCGCGCCACTGGGCCAGAATTTCCAGCACAGGCCGGCGATAACCAGCAGCACGAGCAGGCCAAACAGCCAGCGGCGGGAGTTGCGGGAGGAGGATTGCATGGAGTGATCAACCATTGGGGGTGAGAGCTTCTTCTTCGGGAGGCTGAAAGATAAGCACTGGGGTGCGTTTAGAAAAGCACCTTTACCGGCTATTTACCTTAGGCTTACAACGTTTAACTTTTGATCTTAGTCCACCGGCTATTTCGCTAAGCCGCTGACGCTCAAATAAAAACGGCCTGGACTAGGCCAGGCCGCAATCATGCATCATACGTGTTACTGCCAAACGACAGTCATACGTAGAAACAGTTACTTCAACACAGCCAGGGCGGCGTCGTAGTTTGGCTCTTCAGCGATTTCCTTGACCAACTCGCTGTGCAGCACGTTGTCGTTTTCGTCCAGCACCACGACAGCGCGTGCGGTCAGGCCTTTGAGCGGGCCGTCGGCAATGGCCACACCGTAATCAACAGCGAAGTCCGAATCACGGAAGTCCGACAGGTTCTTCACGTTTTCCAGGCCTTCGGAGCCGCAGAAACGTGCCTGGGCGAATGGCAGGTCGGTGGAGATGCACAGCACCACGGTGTTGGCCACGTCGTTGGCCTGGGCGTTAAACTTGCGCACCGAAGTGGCACAGGTTGGGGTGTCAACGCTTGGGAAGATGTTCAGCACTTTGCGCTTGCCGGCAAAGGTAGCCAGGGTGGCGTTGGACAGATCGCCGGCGGTCAGGGTGAAGTCTGCGGCTTTTGCGCCGACTTTCGGCAAATCGCCTTCAACCTGGACCGGGTTGCCTTTAAGAGTGACTTGAGCCATGAACAGAATCCTTATGCTGGGTTTGGTTAAACGAATTCGAGAGGCGGAAGTTAACCACAAAGTGCCGAAGCTACCTACCGCCAGACACAAATTGTCATGTCCTGAGGTTGTGGTTTAATTGCGCGCTTTGCGCCTGCCCTTCAAGGAAACCTTCGTCGATGAATCAGCCCGCCACCAAAGTCCTGGTCATTGGCTACGTCTGGCCCGAGCCCCGTTCCTCGGCTGCGGGCGGGCATATGATGCAAATCCTTGAGAGCTTTCTCACGCAAGGTTGGGACATTACCTTCAGCAGCCCCGCCACCATTGGCGAGCACAAGGCCGACCTGCCCGCACTCGGAATCGCCGAACGCGCCATCGAACTGAATAACAGCAGTTTCGATGATTTTGTCCGCGAACTGGCCCCGGACATCGTGCTGTTCGACCGTTTCATGATGGAGGAGCAATTCGGCTGGCGCGTGGAACAATGCTGCCCCGACGCCCTGCGGGTGCTGGAGACCTCCGACCTGCAAAGCCTGCGGGACGCTCGCCACCAGCGTTTCAAGGAGCAGGTGAAAGCCAACCCCGACAGCGACGACTTCAGCGCCCTGTTCGCGCCGGCATTGGAGGACGAGTTCCAGCGCATGGCCGATACCGACTTGGCCAAACGCGAAATCGCCGCCATCTACCGCTGTGACATCAGCCTGATGATCTCCGACGTGGAAATCCGCCTGCTCACCGAACAGTTCAAGGTGCCGGCCGCCCTGCTCCACTGGTGCCCGTTGATGCTGCAACCGCCCACCGACGCATTTGCGCCCTTTGAAGACCGTGCGCATTTCCTCAGCATCGGTAACTTCCGCCACGCGCCCAACTGGGATGCGGTGCTGTGGATGAAGCACAGCCTGTGGCCGCTGATTCGCCAACAACTGCCGGGCGCGCAGTTGCACATCTACGGTGCCTACACGCCGCCCAAGGCCACGGCCCTGCACAACCCGGCGCAGGGTTTCCATGTGATGAACTGGGCCGAAGATGCGCTGCAAGTCATGACGGCGGCGCGTATTTGCCTGGCACCACTGCGCTTTGGCGCCGGCATCAAGGGCAAGTTGGTGGACGCCATGCTGTGCGGCACGCCCACTGTCACCACCCCCATCGGTGCCGAGGCCATGGGCGATGACCAACCCTGGCCCGGCGTGGTCGCACAGGACGCCCCGGCCTTGGCCGCCGCTGCCGTGGCCCTTTACCAAAACCGCGAGCGCTGGACCCAGGCCCAGGAACAAGGGCGCCAACTGCTGGCCCGGCGCTATGACCAGGACGTGCACGGGCCCGCCTTGGTGGAATGCCTGGAACGTTGCCGCAGCAACCTCGCGGCCCATCGCCGGGACAACTTCACCGGCAGCATGCTGCGCCACCACGCGCATAAAAGTACCCAGTACATGTCCCAGTGGATCGAGGCCAAAAACCGCACCCTGTAAACACTGGCGCTGGCGAGGTCGCGCGCGACGGGGCATTATCCTACGCAGCAACCACAATAAAGCGACGGCAGCATGACCCGAGCAACGCGCATCACCGACCCTTCCTACGAGCTGATGGACGACCACAACGGCCTGTCCATCATCTATCGCCAGCACGGCTTCCCCTGCCCCTTGGTGCGCTGGCATTTCCACAAGGAATACGAACTGCACCTGATCGTCGCCAGCTCCGGCAAGGTGTTTATCGGCGACTACATCGGCAACTTCTACCCCGAAAGCCTGTTCCTCACCGGCCCCAACCTGCCCCATAACTGGATCAGCCAGGTGGAAGAAGACGAAGTCGTGCCCAAGCGCGACATGCTGGTGAACTTCACCGATGAATTGTTCGAACACGGCAGCCACATCTTCACCGAACTCAAAAGCCTGGCGCCGCTGCTTGAACGTGCGCAATACGGCATCGAATTTCGCTGCAAAAAAACCATCGCCCACGCCATGAACCTGATGCAACGCATCGAAGACGCCCAAGGCATGGCACGCCTGGGGCACTTCTTTATCTTGCTGGAAGTGTTGAGCGCCTGTGAGGACTACCAGTTGCTGTCCGGCGTGACCACGCCACAGCAAGCCGACGAACACAGCATCGACCGCACCAACCGCGCGGTGGACTACATCTTTGCCCACTACGCCCGAGAGTTGCCGCTGGAAGAAGTGGCGGAGTACCTGGGGATGAAGCCAACGTATTTTTCCAGGGTGTTCAAACAGGCGACCGGGCGCACTTTTATTGAATTCGTCAATCGGCTGCGTATCAGCAAGTCCTGTGAATTGCTGGCCGATGGGGACAAGGCCGTGACGGATGTGTGTTTTGAGTCGGGGTTTAATAATATTTCCAACTTTAATCGGCGGTTTCAGCAGCTTAAGGGGATGACGCCGTCTCACTATCGGCGGTTGGCGGTGCAGCGGTTGACTGAGCAAAATCTGGCTTAAGCGAGGCATCCACTGGTCAGAACTGTCGATTCTGACAGTGTCGTACAGCCAAGAGGTTAGCCATGCTGGGGCTCAGGCATCCGAGTGGAATTCCCCATGAAAAAGTCGACGGCTGTTTTTGCTATCAATGAATCCACACGTTTCGATATCCCAGGGGACACTCGCAGCTGGACCGGTGAGGGCGAGATATATGAGGACGATTACGACAATCAATATCGCTGGTTCTCCAGAGCGGTAGCCAGAGATTGGGGCCGGGCATTGACCGGACTTGAAGACATTCAGTTGACCATTCGGCTACGTGGCGAGCAAACGGGCGAAACACTTATTGCCACTCATCCGGGAGGCTCGGAAGAACTGCATAATATAACGCCTGGAAAGCCTGCCCTTTACCGGTTCTACCTCAGGTCTACAGTGACCGGCGACGTTTCAGTGCGCCTTAACTTCAAATCCAACCGGATCATGGTAATCGATACGATCAATGTGATAGGGCCGGTCAGTCCGTGGCGCCGTATACTTGGGCGTTTTTTCCGCTTGTTCAACAGTCATAAGGCATAAAGGGGGCGCATTTATTTCGGCTTAAATAAATGCGTGCCCTTTTTCAGTATTCATAGCTTTTCTACGTTAAAGATAAATTTTGCTGCTGTACTAAGGGTGCCCTCGGTTGATTAACGAAAACACCAACGTTTTGATCTGCATTGATGATGTGTACTGAAAGGATACTTTCAAATTCGGGAAGTTAATCTGATCCAGCGAATAAGTATCAAAGCCCCCCAATACGGTATCCAAAGGCAGCTTCGTCAGGTCTTGTAATTCCATGGGCATGCCAAAAGCTGCTCGCACCTCTGACTTGGATGCTAATAACGCAAAAGGCTTGGGAAGCTCACCCTTGTACTCTGTTGTACCTTCAACAGTACAGCGCAGGGTGATGAAGAGTCGCTCGAACCTCCTCGTCTCAGCCCAGAAACTTAATTCCAGGCCATCACCTGGCTTTTTCAGCGATAACCAATCACGCCCGTTATAGAGCTCAGTGAGTGGCAGGTCTGGAATAATCTCATGGAAAATTAAATCCTCATAGAGCCATCCTAGATGTTTGATCCAACGCTCAATTGTCACGACGCCCATCAATATCACACCGTTTTTTGATTGATATCGTCTGTCTGAGAAAAAGCAATCTCTGTTCTTGGTCAGATGGAAAATCATGGGAGGCTTGCATGATCGAATGGCTAATTGCCACTGGCAATCATGTTGGCAATTCGACGTTCCATAGCTATAGCAAGCCTCTGTGAGAACTCAATCGTGTCCGGAATCAATCAAGGAGAAACTGATATTGTTAACTCTAAGATTTTCCAGATAGCTGAGAGTCACCTTCACGTTGGGGTGTGCCTTTTGGTCCAAGTAATATATGTCCGCTCCGCCCCGCACGCCCAATCCACCGGGCAGTTTTACGGAGGACTTGGATTTAGTGGGCGCACCTAAAACCTCACGTACGTATCGTTGATCCATATCTAACTTGAACGGTTGAGGTAATTGCCCGGCATAGACAGGCTGCCCGACTGTTTGAATCAGGACGATCATTACTTGCTCCAGCCGTTTTGTTTCTGCCCAGAACCATAATTTCACGCCGGGTTCTGGATTTTGAATCAGCTCCTCGTTATCAGACGTATCAAAAAGCCGCTTGAGCAGTAAATCCTGAATGAGCCCTTCGCTCACCAATTTGCGATAAGGAAAACCAAGTCCTCCTACTAAACGACTGATCGTAACGGCGTCCATCAATACCACCCCTGTGTTTCATTTATTTTGTGCATTTTAACGCGAGCGTCTTGAAGATCTGATTCGGTAAATCCGTGCTCCAGCATGTGAGGTTTAATTGCGTCAAAATTGCTTTCCAATGCAGCTCTGAGATCGCCTGCGTCAAGATATTGCTTAATCCGGGTGTTCCTCCAACCATAGGTTTCACTATATTTACGATGGACCTCGGCAGGTATGGCGATACTAGCTGCACGTTTCATAAGGGCTTCAATATCATCGTCATCCAGCTTGATGCTCACTTCAAGATAGCGTCTCAAGGCCGCTTGTGACGGCATATGGTCGACATGCAGTCCGTTGCGCAGTCGTCCACTGAACGCACCATAAATATCAACCTCCAACGGCCTGACCGCCGGCTTGGCAAACACCAAATACAACGGCGGCACACCCGAATCAGCCGGAAACGAAATGATCGTATCCTGCCAGGTGATGTTTTCTGCATCCCGCCCTGGATAGTGATTGATTGCCGAATCTTGCCCCACGGCAATCGGATGAACAAACACGTTATCCAAGCGTTCCGGTGTTCCGGGATACGGGCTCGGCACGCTGACAACCGGCCCATGGTTCGGCGTCCATGTGATGCTGATGCCATCCAGCACCGCCACCATCGCGCTTTTGTCCACATTCCACCGGGCTTGCGCAACGGGTACGCGGTCGGCGCCACTGCCAGGTTGGGTATGTAGGCCGTAAACGCGTAGCTCACCGGACTCATCCTGGCGAAACTGGAAACGCACTCGCGTGCTGGCCAAACGCATCCCCTCCAACTGCTCCGGGGTGTACAGCGTTGAGTCACCGATATCCCGTGGCCAGAATGCCAGCAGCACGAGGTTGAGGGCGGAACTGGCGCCGGCCAAGCCTCGTACAGCCCAGGCACCAAGGTCGCTGCCGAGTGTGCCGGCTACCCTGCCGACGGCGCCCGTGGTACCGGTTGAGGCCATAAGGGCCGTGGTGCCGAAGTTTTTGGCATTTTCCGGGGCGCTGCCCGCGGCCGTAGAGCCGGCTGGCACCGAAACACAGGATTTGGCGAAAACGCAGGCATCAGCGACACGATTCGACGCAGCGGGCGCGGCATAATTCGCAGGGGGCGAGGCGGATGCAGTCGGCCTCATTACAATCGGGGTGACACGTTGAGGTTGGGGACCGAACTCCTGAGATTTGGAACTCTGATTGGCAATCAACTCCGGCGGCGGATCGCATTTGCAGATGCACAGATCACCCTCCAGCGCCGCTTGTTTGCCGTTCCACTCTTCGTGCAAATGAGGGCCGGTAAGCGCGATGAAGCCTTCAGTGCCGCATGCCGGACAAGCGACCCGGTCACCCTCCCTCGAGATCATTTCGCCGTTGAAACTGGTGCCCTCACAACCGCTGGTTACCTTGCCACCCACCGTGGTGGTTGAACCGGTGGTGATGTTGTAGCGCCTCACATCTGACTCTCCACGCGATAACCAGCCTTTAGAAGACCAGGAATACCCTCGCCGTCCGCGTACTCCACCACCTGAGCCAGGTTTTGCAGGCTGCTCGTCACGGTGTCGCCATTGTCGGTAGCGCTGCCGACAATGGCGATGGGCAGACCTTTGTAGGTGGCTGCGAAACCTGCTCCCGAGACAATTTCGCTCTCTTTGCCATCGGGGTAGCGCACTCGGTCGCCGACGCACGCGATGCGCAAGTCATGGATCTCGAGGCTGGTGCTTGCAGTGATAATTTCTCCGCCCATACGTGTTCTCGAGCCGAGCGTCGCGTAGTCGTAGATGGCTTTGATTGGGCGAGTTGATGGTTGGCTTTCAGTAGCGGTGTCTTTCATGTTTCGTCCTTTTTTAGCGCGCAGGGGTGCTCAAACGCGGTCATGGCGTTGATGTGTGCAAAGGGAATAGCGCCGAACTGGCGCAAGAAAGATGTTGCTGGCTGGTGCAAAGCCAAACAACTGTCCGTTCGGCTAGGTATTGGGAAAAACAGAAACGTCCTACAAGGCTTTGAGGTTGCCCCTAGGACACTCGATCTCTAGTCTCCGTACACCGCTGCACACTCAGCGGTCGGGCGTCGCGGCCTGTATTTCTCCGGATTCTTTAATACATCTGCGGAGCTTGACCATGATCAAACCGACCTCAAATCCCTCGCTCGATCCAGCACCCAGCGTGCTATTCACCGTTAAAGACGGCATCTGCACCCAAGACCTACTCGTCAACCTCAGCGAATCCCTCGCCTCTGCCCACGCCCTCGCCTGCGATTTCGCCTTTGAACTCGACGGCTCGCGACGAGAAGGTGCGCTGGGTATTGCACAGTTGATTGAGGTGTCTCGGTTGTTGGCTGAACGTGTACTGGCTGATATTGAGCGTTAAACACTGCGCTGATCGTTCCCGCGCTTTGCGTGGGCATGCATACCGTGACGCTCTGCGTCACCTGGGGACGCAGAGCGTCCCAAGCGGCGTTACCACGCGGAGCGTGGGAACGATCAGGTGGTCGACGAGTGCAAAAAAGTATCAGTAAGCGTGCTCCCAAGGATTTGTCACCGCCGCTTTTGAAGGCTGTAATCAACGCACACTCTTCCTGACTCCTTGTAGGAAGACACAACAACAATAACCGTCCTTCTGTAGCCCTCTGGGCGCGGAAATGGAGTGCGCGATGAAGTTCACAGCAAAAGCATTGCTTGCCTGTACCTGCATGACCCTCAGCGCCGTCAGCCTTGGCGCGCAAACCCTGACCATTGCCACCGTCAATAACAGCGACATGATCCGCATGCAGAAGCTCTCGAAAACCTTCGAGGCCGAGCATCCGGAGATCAAGTTGAACTGGGTGGTGCTCGAAGAAAACGTGCTGCGCCAACGCCTGACCACCGACATCGCCACCCAGGGCGGGCAGTTCGATGTGTTGACCATCGGCATGTACGAAGCCGCACTCTGGGGCGCCAAGGGGTGGCTGGAGCCGATGAAGGACTTGCCGGCGTCCTACGACCTCGACGATGTGTTCCCTTCGGTGCGTGACGGCTTGTCGGTCAAGGGCTCGTTGTACGCCCTGCCGTTCTACGCCGAAAGCTCGATCACCTATTACCGCACCGACCTGTTCAAGGACGCCGGGCTGAGCATGCCCGAGCACCCGACCTGGAGCCAGATCGGCGAATTCGCCGCCAAACTCACCGACAAATCCAAAGAGCAATACGGCCTGTGCCTGCGCGGCAAAGCCGGTTGGGGTGAGAACATGGCGCTGATCACCACCCTGGCCAACGGCTTCGGCGCGCGCTGGTTCGATGAGAAGTGGCAGCCAGAATTCAACGGCCCCGAGTGGAAGAACGCGCTGAACTTCTACGTCGACAACATGAAAAAATCCGGCCCGCCGGGTGCTTCCAGCAACGGCTTCAATGAAAACCTGGCGCTGTTCAACAGCGGCAAGTGCGCAATCTGGGTGGATGCCAGCGTGGCCGGCTCGTTTGTCACCGACAAGAGCCAGAGCAAGGTCGCAGACCATGTGGGCTTTACCTTCGCGCCCCATGAGAAAACCGACAAGGGCACCTCGTGGCTGTACTCCTGGAGCCTGGCGATCCCCACCAGTTCCAAGGCCAAGGACGCCGCCAAGGTGTTCACCAGTTGGGCCACCTCCAAGGAATACGGCCAGCTCGTGGCCAAGACCGATGGCATCGCCAATGTGCCGCCCGGTACGCGCCAATCCACCTACAGCGATGAATACATGAAGGCCGCGCCGTTCGCCAAAGTGACGCTGGAATCGCTGAAAGTGGCCGACCCGACCAAGCCAACCGAGAAACCGGTGCCGTATATCGGTATCCAGTTGGTGACCATTCCTGAGTTCCAGGCGATTGGTACCCAGGTGGGCAAGTTCTTCTCGGGGGCGTTGACCGGTCAGCAAACCGTCGATGCTGCATTGACCGCCGCGCAGACCACCACCGAGCGGGAAATGAAGCGGGCTGGTTATCCCAAGTAACCCCATAACCTGTAGGAGCGAGCTTGCTCGCGAAGGTATTCCAAGCGCATCGCGGTGTCGGATGTACCTTTTTCGCGAGCAAGCTCGCTCCTACAGGGCTTTTGCGCACCTGTCTCTATCTGGCCTTGATTATCATGAATACTCCCACCAAAAACCGCCTGGCCAACCCCGGCTGGTTTCTCGTCAGCCCCTCGGTGGCCTTGCTGCTGCTGTGGATGATCGTGCCGTTGGGCATGACCCTGTACTTTTCGCTGATCCGCTACAACCTGCTCTACCCCGGCGAAAACCAATTCGTGGGGCTGGAGAACTTCAGCTACTTCATCACCGATTCGGGCTTCCTGCCCGGCGCCACCAATACCCTGTTGCTGGTGGGCAGCGTGTTGCTGATCAGCGTGGTGTTCGGCGTGTTGATCAGTGCGCTGCTGGAGGCCAGTGAGTTCCTGGGGCGCGGCATCGTGCGGGTGATGCTGATTTCGCCGTTCTTCATCATGCCCACCGTGGGCGCGCTGATCTGGAAGAACCTGATTTTTCACCCGGTGTCGGGGATTCTCGCCGCCGTGTGGAAGTTCTTCGGTGCCGAGCCGGTGGACTGGCTGGCGCATTACCCGCTGCTGTCGATCATCATCATTGTGTCGTGGCAATGGCTGCCCTTCGCGATCCTGCTGCTGATGACCGCCATGCAGTCCCTGGACCAGGAGCAAAAGGAGGCCGCACGCCTGGACGGTGCCGGCGCCATTGCGATCTTCTGGCACCTGACCTTGCCCCACCTGGCCCGCCCGATTGCCGTGGTGGTGATGATCGAAACCATCTTCCTGCTCTCGGTGTTCGCCGAAATCTTCACCACCACCAACGGTGGCCCCGGCTACGCCTCGACCAACCTCGCCTACCTGATCTACAACCAGGCGCTGGTGCAGTTCGACGTGGGCATGGCCTCGGCCGGTGGCTTGATTGCCGTGGTCATCGCCAATATCGCCGCGATCATCCTGGTGCGGATGATCGGCAAAAACCTGACTGACAAGCCTTGAGGGCCGCGCCATGACGCTTCAACAATCCCGCCGCCTGCAAAGCCTGTTGCTCGGCACGTTGGCCTGGGCCATCGCGATCCTGATTTTCTTTCCGATCTTCTGGATGGTGCTGACCAGTTTCAAGACCGAAATCGACGCGTTCGCCACCCCGCCGCAGTTCATCTTCACGCCGACGCTGGAGAACTACCTGCACATCAACGAGCGCAGCAACTACTTCGCCTATGCCTGGAACTCGGTAGTGATCTCGTTCAGCGCTACCGCCCTGTGCCTGCTGATTTCGGTGCCGGCCGCCTACTCCATGGCGTTCTACGAAACCCAGCGTACCAAGGGCACGCTGCTGTGGATGTTGTCCACCAAGATGCTGCCGCCGGTGGGCGTGCTGATGCCGATCTACCTGCTGGCCAAGAGCTTTGGCCTGTTGGACACGCGCATTGCGCTGATCATCATCTACACCCTGATCAACCTGCCGATTGTGGTGTGGATGGTGTACACCTACTTCAAGGATATCCCCAAGGACATCCTCGAAGCCGCCCGCCTGGACGGCGCCACCCTGTGGCAGGAAATGGTCCGCGTGCTGCTGCCCATCGCCAAGGGTGGCCTGGCCTCCACGGTGCTGCTGTCGTTGATCCTGTGCTGGAACGAGGCGTTCTGGTCGCTGAACCTGACCTCCTCCAGCGCCGCGCCGTTGACCGCCTTGATCGCCTCTTACTCCAGCCCCGAAGGCTTGTTCTGGGCCAAGTTGTCTGCCGTCTCGACCCTGGCCTGCGCGCCGATCCTGATTTTTGGCTGGATCAGCCAGAAGCAGTTGGTACGCGGTTTGTCCTTTGGCGCCGTCAAATAATAATTCGAAAAGGAGGCCCATCATGGCCAACCTGAAAATCAAGAATCTGCAAAAAGGCTTCGAAGGTTTTTCCATCATCAAGGGCATCGACCTGGAAGTGAACGACAAGGAATTCGTGGTATTTGTCGGCCCGTCAGGCTGTGGCAAATCCACCCTGCTACGCCTGATCGCCGGCCTGGAAGAAGTCACTGAAGGCACCATCGAACTCGATGGCCGCGACATCACCGAAGTGACCCCAGCCAAGCGCGACCTGGCCATGGTGTTCCAGACCTACGCGCTGTACCCGCACATGAGCGTGCGCAAGAACATGTCGTTTGCCCTGGACCTGGCGGGCGTCGACAAGAAGCTGGTCGAGAGCAAAGTCAGCGAAGCGGCGCGCATCCTTGAGCTGGGGCCTTTGCTGGAGCGCAAGCCCAAGCAACTCTCGGGTGGCCAGCGCCAGCGCGTGGCGATTGGCCGGGCGATTGTGCGCAACCCGAAGATCTTCCTGTTCGACGAACCGCTGTCCAACCTCGACGCCGCCCTGCGCGTGCAAATGCGCCTGGAGCTGGCGCGCCTGCATAAAGAACTGCAAGCGACCATGATCTACGTAACCCACGACCAGGTCGAAGCCATGACCCTGGCCGACAAGGTGGTGGTGCTCAACAGCGGGCGCATCGAACAGGTCGGCTCGCCGCTGGAGCTGTACCACCAGCCGGCCAACCTGTTCGTGGCGGGCTTTCTCGGCACGCCGAAGATGGGCTTCCTCAAGGGCCAGGTCACCCGCGTCGACAGCCAAGGCTGCGAGGTGCAACTGGACGCTGGCACCCTGATCAGCCTGCCGTTGAGCGGCGCCACCCTGAGCGTGGGCAGCGCGGTGACCCTGGGCATTCGTCCCGAGCACCTGGAAATGGCCACGCCAGGGCAAACCACCCTGACCGTCACCGCCGACGTCGGCGAGCGCCTGGGCAGCGACACCTTCTGCCACGTCATCACCCGCAACGGTGAACCGTTGACCATGCGTATCCGTGGCGACATGGCCAGCCAATACGGCGAGACGCTGCAGCTGCACCTGGACCCGGCGCACTGCCATCTGTTCGACACCGATGGCGTCGCCGTGGCCCGCCCACTGCGCGCTGCCGCCTGATTTCGTGAGTATTTCCCGATGAAATTGAATAAAGCCAACCTCACCCAACTGGCGCCCGAAGTGCAGGTACCGACCTACGCGCTTGCCGATACCCGCCAGGGCATCGCGCACATTGGCGTCGGCGGTTTCCACCGTGCGCACCAGGCGTTTTACACCGATGCCCTGATGAACACCGGCGAAGGCCTGGACTGGGGCATCTGCGGCGTCGGCCTGCGCAGTGAAGACCGCAAGGCCCGCGACGACCTGGCCGGCCAGGATTACTTGTTCACCCTGTATGAACTGGGCGACACCGACGACACGCAAGTGCGCGTGATCGGCTCGATCAGCGACATGCTGCTGGCCGAAGACGGCGCCCAGGCGCTGATCGATAAGCTCGCCAGCCCGCAGATCCGCATCGTCTCGCTGACCATCACCGAAGGCGGCTACTGCATCGACGACAGCAACGGCGAGTTCATGGCCCATCTGCCGCAGATCCAGCATGACCTGGCGCACCCGAGGGCACCGAAAACCGTGTTCGGCTTTATCTGCGCCGCCCTCACCCAGCGCCGCGCCGCCGGCACCCCAGCCTTTACGGTGATGTCCTGCGATAACCTGCCCCACAACGGCGCCGTCACCCGCAAGGCCCTGCTGGCCTTCGCCGCCCTGCACGACGCCGGGCTGCATGACTGGATCAAGGCCAACGTGAGCTTCCCGAATGCCATGGTCGACCGCATCACGCCAATGACCAGCACCGCCCACCGCCTGCAACTGCACGACCAGCACGGGATCGACGATGCCTGGCCGGTGGTGTGCGAACCGTTTGTGCAGTGGGTGCTGGAAGACAAATTCGTCAACGGTCGCCCGGCCTGGGAAAAGGTCGGCGTGCAGTTCACCGATGACGTCACGCCTTACGAAGAAATGAAGATCGGCCTGCTTAACGGCAGCCACCTGGCTCTCACGTACCTGGGGTTCCTCAAGGGCTACCGGTTCGTTCACGAGACCATGAACGACCCCGTCTTCGTGGCGTATATGCGCGCCTACATGGACCTGGACGTCACGCCGAACCTGGCACCGGTGCCCGGTATCGACCTGACCGAATACAAGCAGACCCTGGTGGAGCGTTTTTCCAACCAGGCAATTGCCGACCAGTTGGAGCGCGTGTGCTCCGACGGTTCATCGAAGTTTCCCAAGTTCACCGTGCCGACCATCAACCGCCTGATTGCCGACGGCCGCGAAACTGAGCGTGCCGCCCTGGTGGTGGCGGCCTGGGCGCTGTACTTGAAAGGCGTGGATGAAAATGGCGTGAGCTACAGCATCCCGGACCCACGGGCAGCGTTCTGCCAGGACCTGGTGAGCGATGACACGCTGATCAGCCAGCGGTTGCTGGGGGTGGAAGAGATTTTTGGCACGGCTATTCCCAAGTCGGCGGCGTTTGTGGCAGCGTTCGAGCGTTGCTATGCAAGCCTGCGCGACAAGGGCGTCACGGCCACACTGCAAAACCTCCTGAACAAACCGGATTAAACATGTGGGAGCTGGCTTGCCTGCGATAGCGGTCCGGCAGTCACTGCAGGGTTGACTGGACCACCGCTATCGCAGGCAAGCCAGCTCCCACATCGACCGTATTTCCAACCCAATAATAATGCTGAGCACCCACCTCATGACCCAGCAAAACCTTTACCTCGGCATCGATTGCGGCACCCAGGGCACCAAGGCCATCGTCCTCGATGCGTCCAGCGGCAAGGTGCTGGGCCTGGGCGCGGCCGCGCACAGCTTGATCAGCGGCGCCAATGGCCGTCGTGAACAACACACCCAGGAGTGGCTGGACGCCTTCACCGCAGCCACCCACCGCGCCCTGCAACAGGCCGGCGTGGATGGCCAGGATATCCTCGGCATCGGCGTATCCGGCCAGCAACATGGCTTGGTGCTACTGGACGAACAAGGTGAAGTGTTGCGCCCGGCCAAGCTGTGGTGCGACACCGAAACCACGCCGGAGAACGACCGGCTGCTGCAGCATCTGGGTGGCGAACGCGGCTCCCTGGAGCGCCTGGGTGTGGCTATCGCACCGGGCTACACCGTGTCCAAGCTGCTCTGGACCCTTGAACAGCACCCGGACGTCTTCGCGCGCATTGCCCATATCCTGCTGCCCCACGACTACCTCAACTACTGGCTCACCGGCCGCGCCTGCGCCGAGTACGGCGATGCGTCGGGCACCGGTTACTTCAACGTGCGCCGCCGCGAATGGGATGTGGCATTGCTCCAGCACATCGACCCCAGCGGCCGCCTGCAAGCCGCGTTGCCGACACTGATCGAAGCCGACCAAGCGGTGGGCACGATCCTGCCGGCCATCGCCGAGCGCCTGGGCATCAACCCCAACGCGGTGGTGTCCAGTGGCGGCGGCGACAATATGATGGGCGCCATTGGTACCGGCAATATCGCCCCCGGCGTGATCACCATGAGCCTGGGTTCATCGGGCACCGTGTATGCCTTTGCCGACCAGCCGAACGTTAGTCCCCAAGCCTCGGTGGCGACCTTCTGCTCCTCCAGCGGCGGTTGGCTGCCGCTGATCTGCACCATGAACCTGACCAACGCCACCGGGGTGATCCGCGAGCTGTTCGAACTGGACCTCGACGCCTTCAACGCCTTGGTAGAACAGGCACCCATCGGCGCCGATGGGGTGAGCATGCTGCCGTTTCTCAACGGCGAACGCGTGCCCGCCCTGCCCCACGCCACCGGCAGCCTGCAGGGCCTGACCATGACCAACCTGACCCGCGCCAACCTGTGCCGCGCGGTGGTCGAAGGCACCACCTTCGGCCTGCGTTATGGCCTCGACCTGCTGCGCCAGACCGGCCTGCAAAGCCAGAGCATCCGCCTGATCGGCGGCGGCTCGAAAAGCCCGCTGTGGCGGCAGATGGTCGCCGATATCATGCACACCGAAGTGGTGTGTACCGAACAGAGCGAGGCCGCGGCCCTGGGCGCGGCGATCCAGGCGGCGTGGTGCCAGAGCGGCGAATCGCTGGCCAGCCTGTGCGACAAATGCGTGAGCGTTGACCCTGCCAGCCGTACCTTACCCGTGGCGGCCAATGTCAGCGCCTATCAACAGGCGTATGAGCGTTATCAACAGCACGTGGCAACCCTTTAAGAGCGAGCAACTATGTATCTGGTGTGTGGTGAAGCGCTGTTTGATTTCTTCAGCGAGGAGGATGCCAGCGGGCAGGCCGCCAAGCTCAATTACAAGGCGATTGCCGGTGGCTCGCCGTTCAACGTGGCGGTGGGTTTGCGCCGCCTGGGGATCGAGTCGGCGTTCTTCGCCGGCCTATCCACCGATTACCTCGGACGGCGCTTGCAGCAGGTACTGAAAGACGAAGGCATCAGCGAACGCTTTCTGGTGGAGTTCGAGGCGCCGACCACTCTGGCCATGGTGGCGGTGGGCGCCAATGGCTCACCGCAGTACAGCTTTCGCGGCGAAGGCTGCGCCGACCGGCAATTGCAACTGACGCACCTGCCGCCTCTGGGCGATGAGATTCGCGGGCTGCACGTGGGCTCGTTTTCACTGGTGGTACAACCCGTTGGCGACACGCTGCTGAGCCTGGTCAAGCGTGAAAGCGGCAAGCGCCTGATCAGCCTCGACCCCAACGTGCGCCTTAACCCGCAGCCCGATATCCACCTGTGGCGCGCTCGCGTCGCAGAGCTGGTGCAACACGCCGACCTGATCAAGGTCAGCGACGAAGACCTGCACCTGCTCTACCCCGACCAAGCACCGGAAAGCGTGCTGCAAGGTTGGCTGCAACACCGTTGCCAATTGGTGTTCCTCACCCGTGGCGGCGACGGTGCGTCGGTGTTCAGCCGCCAGCATGGCACCTGGTCGCAACCTGCGGTCAAGGTGGTGATGGCCGATACGGTGGGCGCTGGGGATACCTTCCAGGCGGCGTTGATTGCATGGCTGACGGAACAGCAGTTGGACTCAGTTGAAGGGCTGCAAAACCTGAGCCGCGAGCAGATCGACGCCATGCTGGGTTTCGCGATTCGGGCTGCCGCCCTGACCTGCGGCAAGACCGGCCCAGACCTGCCCTATCGTCACCAATTGGGTTGAGCCGAGCGGCCAAAAACTCAAAGTGCCATCACGCAGGCCACGTATTCCGTGGCCTGCGCGTCATGTACCAAAAAATTGCACTACTGAAAAACTGTGCTAAACCCAAAAACAGGAGCAGTTAATACAACAAACCTAGGACACACCCATGCAAAAGCCCAGTGGTTTCTCGACCCGGGCCGTTTTAGCTGTCGGCCTCATCTCATTGCAGTACATGACCCCTCAACCCTCCCACGCCGCCTGCGTTCTCACCCCGGGAACCGGTAACGATACCTATACGTGCGACAACGGCAGCAGTCCCGGCTTGACCGATCTTTCCGGGGATAACAGCCTGACGCTCTCCAAGGGCGGCACCATTGATGGCAACGTCACCTTTGGTGCTGGAATGGATAGGACGCAAATCCTCGACGGCGTGGTCACCGGCGTAGTGCAGCAAGGTCCCGGTATCGATGATTTCCTGATGAAAGGCGGACAGATCCAGGCTTTGTTCCAGGGCGATGGCCTCGACACCTTCGAAATGAGCGGCGGCACCATCGTCGACGCGTTTGAAGACGGCGATGTGGCCTACCAGAGCGGTGGCAGCATTGGCCGCGTCAATATGAAACTGGACAAGAATTTCTATTACATGTCCGGTGGCACCATCGTGAACAACCTGGTGACCGGCTTTGATATCGACACGATCGACATTTCCGGCGGTACCATCGGTGGCAATATCAGCACCAGCGGCGGTGATGACAGCATCACCGTCAGGGGCGGCGTGATCAATGGCGAGATTCGCGCCAGCGTCGGCAACGATACGTTCCAATGGCTGGGTGGCGGCCAGATCAACTCAGCGGTATTGATGGGTGATGGCGACGACACCGCCCTGCTGCAAGGCTTGAGTGAAAGCACACTGACCCACACACCCTCTATCGATGCTGGCCTGGGCAACGATCAACTGACCTTCGATACTACGACGTCCAGCACCGCCAGCCGCTACGTTGGCTGGGAGACCGTCAACCTCACCAACAAATCGCGCCTGGACTTGGTCGGGAACTTTTTCTTCGGTGACAGTGACAGTAAAACCGGCATATTCAACATCGACGGCAGCAGTACCCTGGCCGTGACCCAAGGCAGCATCCGCCCCTATACCGCCGGGCAACGCGTGACGTTCAATAACGCCGGCACGGTCGACATGACCGCTGACAACAGCGCGACCAGCGTGTTGACGGTGCATGGCAACTACGTAGGCAACAACGGCCAGTTGCATCTGCAAACCGTACTCGGCGATGAAAACTCTGCCACCGACAAACTGGTGGTGACCGACGGCAGCATCAGCGGTCACACGCAATTGGCCGTCAGCAACCTCGGCGGTATCGGTGGGCTTACCCGCAATGACGGAATCGAGGTGGTCCAGGCGCTTAACGGTGCGGTCAGCAGCAACGATGCGTTCGCTTTGAACGGCACGGTATCCGCGGGGGCCTATCAGTACTTCCTATTCCACGGCGGCACCACCGCGGGCAAGGAACACAACTGGTACCTGCGATCCTCGGTGGTCGCGGTGCAACCGCCAGCCGTGGTGACGCCGACGCCGCCGGTGACGCCCGCTGTGCCCGTAGCGCCCATTCCGGCAAATCCGCCAGTAGTCGACCCGGACGAGCCGCCTGTCGAACCCCCGACCGCGCAACCGGTAGCACCGGTCGAGCCCCCTGCGCCAGCACCCAACCAGGTTGCGGCGGCCCACTCACCGCAGTCCGCGGCGAGCAACCCGCCATTGCCGACCGCTATCCCCGGTGCCAAGCCGATTCCGTTGTATCGCCCGGAAGTGCCGATCTATTCAGTGGACATCCCGGCAGCGCAGGTCATGACGCTGCAAGCCCTCGGCACCTTTCATGAACGCCAGGGCGAACAAAGCCTACTGACCGAGACCGGTGCAGTGCCAGCAGGTTGGGGCCGCGCCTACGGCAGTGACTTCAACAAAAGCTGGTCGGGCACGGTGGCGCCCAGTTTCGACGGCACGTCCAGGGGCTATCAAGTGGGTCATGATCTCTACGCCGCCCAAACCAGTGGCGGGCAGACGCAACGCTTTGGTCTGTTTATCGGCCAGAGTCGCCTGCGCGGCGACGTCAAAGGGTTTGCGCTGGGCTGGCAAAACCATCGTTCCGGGCGAGTCAAACTCGACGGCGACAATGTCGGCGCCTACTGGACCCTCACTGATCCCACCGGCTGGTACGTCGACCTGGTTGCCATGGGCACGCGCCTGGACGGCGACAACAAGTCCGACCGAGGCGTGAAGATGGACCCCAAGGGCCACGCCCTGGCGTTATCCGCCGAGGCCGGCTACCCGATCACGCTGTCTGAGCATTGGGTCGTGGAGCCACAGGCGCAGGTGATCGGCCAGAAGATCGACCTGGATAGCCAGCACGATGGTATTTCCAAGGTCTCGTTTGACTCCCAGGAGTACTGGACCGGCCGCCTCGGCGCACGCCTCAAGGGCCGCTATCTGGTCAGCAACACACCGGTGGAGCCGTACCTGCGAGCCAATATCTGGCACACCTTCGGCGGTAGCGACACGGTGACGTACGACGAGGTCGACCGGATCAAAAGCGATCACAAGTCATCCACGGCCGATATTGGGGTGGGTGCTGTGGCCCAATTGTCATCCGCGGTCAGCGCCTATGTGGAGGGCAAATATGGAACCGGGCTGGACGACAATAACTTTGAGGGCGCCAGCGGTAGTATCGGCGTGAGAGTGAGCTGGTAAAGCTGAAGTCTTGTCAGCGTTGGGCCTGGCACATACCAGGCCCACGGTCTCAATTGCCCCTCAAGCGATCAACTAGTGATAACCGCGCCCGCCTGCTCGTTGCAGGACCGGTGCGTGGTGGTGCCTGAGATCCTCACGCAACCCGGTGATCAGGTTGCAAATGGCTCGACTGCTGTCGAGTTTGTCAGCGTTTATACCTTTGACTTCCAAATCCACCCGGTCACGGTCGCGCTCGTCGTAGACCCTGATGGTCAACGACGCATCCTCGGCTTTGGTGCACTCGCACCGTTTAGGCAGGAAACTTCCTTCAATAATGCTGCGAAGCTCTAGTTCTGAAAGCATGGCTAACCTCTCCTTTTTTGAGACTGCCAACATGTATATGTAACCGACAGGCACTTGCCTGCTACGTCTTGCCAACCTTGGAAGACGCTTTCAATCAGTAAGCCTACTCGGCAAAAACCGCTGTGGTTGTAACCTTTCCTCATAAGCAAGCCGCTTGCTCATAGTAAACAAAACGCTCTTTTTGGCATCATCGTCGAACTCCATCGATTAAACGTTTAACCCGCAGCGTGGGGGACAGGCGTTTATGTGGAAATCCGTTTTCGGCAACATATCGCAACCAATCAGCCCACCACCGTTCAGCCGACGGAGGTTTGCGATAAACATACGAAACATATACGATTCGTATATCAATTAAACACAGTGAACCTCATGGGCATCGTCAAGATTACCGATCAACTGCACGAACAACTGCGCCTGGCCAGCGCCGCCATGGACCGCTCCATCAACGCCCAGGCCGAGTTCTGGATCAAGATCGGCCTGCTCGCCGAACTCAACCCGCACCTGCCTTACAACGAGCTGATCAACAAGCTGTTGCTGGACAAACCCGACCTGATCCGGGGGCGCAGTTGATGATCAAGACGCCCGCACAGTTGGCCGTAATGCGTGAAGCCGGGCGCCTGTTGGCGCAAGTCTTCGACATGCTCGACGGCTTCGTCGCCGCCGGCCGCTCTACCCTGGAGCTGGACAGCACCGTCGAAGCCTTCATCCGCAATGACCTCAAGGCCCGCCCTGCCAGCCTGGGGCAGTACGACTACCCCTTCTGCATCAACACCTCGATCAACGAGGTGGTGTGCCACGGCATGCCCAGCGCCAAGCAGTTTCTCAAGGACGGCGACATCATCAACATCGACATCACCCTGGAAAAAGGCGGCTTCATTGCCGACTCCAGCAAGATGTACATGATCGGCAACGTGACGCCCAAGGCCAGGCGTCTGGTGGACATGACCTTTGAGGCGATGTGGGCCGGTATCCGCCAGGTCAAGCCCGGCGCGCGCCTGGGCGATATCGGCCATGCGATCCAGAGCCACGCGCAAGCCAATGGCTACAGCGTCGTACGCGAATACTGCGGCCACGGCATCGGCCGGCAAATGCACGAAGAGCCGCAAATCCTGCACTTCGGCCGGCCTGGCACCGGCCTGGAACTGCGCCAAGGCATGGTGTTTACCATCGAACCGATGCTTAACCAGGGCAGCGCCAAAACTCGCAGCCTGAAAGACGGCTGGACGGTGGTCACCAAGGACAACAGCCTCTCGGCGCAATGGGAACATACCGTGGCGGTGACGGCGGATGGGTTTGAAGTGCTGACCTTGCAAACCCCTCACACCCTTCACACCCTTCACACCCTGTAGGAGCGAGCTTGCTCGCGAAGCCCTCAAGGACTACGCGTTAAACCAGGCTCCCCACTTTTTCGTTGACGTTTTTCGCGAGCGAGCTCGCTCCTACAGTGGCCTTGGCTTCGAGCTCGCGTACCAGCGGCAATACACGCTGGCCGAAATACTCCACTTCTTCCTGAAAGTGCAGAAAGCCTGCAAGCACCAAGTCCACCCCCACGGCCTTGAGTGCGACGATGCGCTCGGCGATCTGCTGCGGTGTGCCGATCAGGTTGGTCTTGAAGCCATCGTTGTATTGCACCAGGTCCTCAAAGCTGGACTTGGCCCAGTTGCCCTCGCCCTCCGGCGACGCCTTGCCTGCTTGCCTGGCCGCGTCACCAAAGGCATTGACCGCCTCCGGGTCGGCTTGGTCGATGATCTGCGCCAGCACCGCCCGCGCCTCCTCCTCCGTGTCGCGGGCGATCACAAAGGCGTTCACCCCCACCTTCACCGAATGGTGGTTGGCAGCGGCCTTGGCGCGGATATCATCGACCTGGGCCTTGACGCCTTCGGGCGTGTTGCCGTTGGTGAAATACCAATCCGACACCCGCGCCGCCATATCCCGCGCCGCCCGCGAACTGCCGCCCTGGAAAATCTCCGGCTGGCCCAGGGGCTTGGGCTTGAGGGTGTAATGGTTGAAGCGATAGAAATCGCCCTTGAAGGTGAAATCGTCCTGGGTCCAGATGCCTTTGAGGGCACGGATAAACTCTTCGGAACGTCGATAGCGCTCATCATGCTCCAGCCAATGCTCGCCAATGGCCTGGAATTCGCCCTTGAACCAGCCACTGACGATATTCACCGCAATACGGCCATTGGTGAGTTGGTCGATGGTCGCCAATTGCTTGGCCGCCAACGCCGGTTGCCACGGCCCGGGCAGAATCGCCGCGATGACCTTGAGGGTGGTGGTTGCCGCGAGCAACGCATGGCTGAACGCCACGGACTCATGCTGGTTCTCGGCGCCATAGCCTGCGGTAAAGCGAATCTGCGTCAAGCCATACTCAAAGCCCGCCGCCTCCGCCAGCTGCGCCAGCTTGCGGTTGTACTCGATGCCCCAGTGGGTGCGCTGTTCAATCTTACTGACGACCAACCCACCGCTGACGTTGGGTACCCAATAGGCAAATTTCACGGCTTGCTGACTCATCGGACGGTACCTCGCACAAGGGATGTACAAGGGCTTAGGCAGCAAGCGTGCCAGGGGCAGGCAAATGCCCGTAGCGTGGGGGTTGCGGGGCAAAAAGGGGGATTGAAGCGTTGGCTTGCCAGTGTCTGATACCGCAGTGATTTGTGGATCTGCTGTTGCTCAAGCAACAGTTGCGACCGGCGCCGCCAAACGTACCCACGATGCGAAGCGAGTCGCTCTTGATCTTGCTCTTGATCTGCTTTTGATCTCAGGCGCCCCGTTAAACCACGCTGGCCGGAATTCGACAGGGATTTGGGGGGTAAACCGGCAGGGATGCCGGTTTAGCCGCCCCGCGCC
>JAAIGE0100670226.1_pt1 | contig 68617 bp, 58 predicted proteins | sample 6487951 | NCBI WGS metagenome assembly JAAIGE01 (sample SAMN13974128, study PRJNA590717) | phyllosphere metagenome | biome: tomato field; feature: multiple bacterial spot infested tomato fields; material: tomato leaves; isolation source: leaves from tomato fields | host: Solanum lycopersicum ...
AGGATGCGGCGACGAGGAGGATCGCGACGGGCGAGAACCAGTAGAGCTTGAAGAGGAGCGACAGCACGAAACTGCCGATGGCGAGCGCGCTCCACAAAGGCAGGAAGCTCGGGTGCGGCAGCACGGCGATGTGGAGGGGCTGCGCGGTCGCGGGGTCCACCACCAGCTCCGGGCCGGTCTGGGTGCCGTCGGGCAGGGTGAAGGTCAGCGCGTCCAGGGTGCAATCCCAATACTCTTCCAGCGTCTCGCCCTTCCAGGCGAACACCGGCGTGCCGGAGGCGGCGATCGCGGCGGCCGCGTGGTCCTGGGTGGAGAAGATGTTGCACGAGGCCCAGCGCACATTGGCGCCGATGTCCTTGAGCGTTTCGATCAGCACCGCGGTCTGGATGGTCATGTGCAGCGAGCCGGTGATGCGTACATCCTTCAGCGGCTTGGTCTGCGCATGCTTGCGGCGGATCGACATCAGGCCCGGCATCTCGTGCTCGGCGATGTCCAGTTCCTTGCGGCCCCAGTCGGCCAGGGTGATGTCGCGGATCTTGTAATCGCCTTCGGTGGAGAAGGTCTTGGCAACAGCATTCATGCAATAGCTCCGGTTGTGGACGAGCGGATGCTCGCTTCTGGCCGGGCGCCGTTGTTGCAGTACCACCTGGCCGAGCCTGGCCGGCCTCAAGGGATCCGGTCGCAGCGCCCCTCGGCAGGGGAGGAGGGCCATTATATCGCGCCTCCGGTGTGACACGCCGATGACCCAACCATCGGCAGGTGGGCCGGCGGGCATGGCCTGTTAAGGTCGTTGTTTTCACGCATCACACAGGTGGAACGATGAGCATGCACCCGCGCCGCAACCGGCGCTTGACCGGCCTGGTCCTGTCGATGGCCCTGCTGGCGGTGGCTCCGCTGGCGCTGGCCGCTGCGCCAAAGGCCGCTCAGGGCCAGACGCAGGCGCAGGGCGCCACCGGCTACGAGCTGCCCTCGGCGGCGCTGCAGGCGGTGGTCGACGCGCCACGCGCACCCTCGCTGTACCTGTCGCCGCGCCGCGATGTGGCCGCGATGATGCAGATGCCGTCGCTGCCGTCGATCCAGGTGGTGGCGCAGCCGGAACTGAAGCTGGCTGGACTGCGCATCAACCCGCGCACGTTCTCCGACAGCCGCTTCAGCTTCGGCGAGAAGCTGTGGCTGATGAACGTGGCCGACGGCAAGGAACGGCAGATCAGCGGCCTGCCGGCCAAGCTGTCGATCGCCAGCGTGATGTGGTCGCCGGACCAGAAGTGGCTGGCGTTCAACCAGGTCGATGCCGCCAGCGGCGCCAATGAACTGTGGCTGGTGGATGTGGCCGGTGGCAGCGCCCGTCGTCTGGTCGCCGGCCTGAACACGGTGATCGGCAGTGGCTACCAGTGGCTGCCGGACAGCCGCGGGTTGGTGGTGTTCACGCGCCCGGCCAACCTCGGTGCGGCTCCGGCCGCCGATGGCATCCCGACCGGTCCGGCCGTGCAGCAGACCAGCCAGGGTGGCGGCGTGGTGTCGATCCGCACCTACCAGGATCTGCTGAAGAACGAGGCCGACGCGCGCCAGTTCGATTACTACGCGACCACCCAGCCGATGGAAGTCAGCCTGGATGGCAGTACCCGCGCGATCGGCGCGGCCGGCATCTTCATGGGCTTCGCTGTGTCGCCGGATGGCCGCTTCGTGCTGCGCCAGCCGGTGCAGCGCCCGTACTCGTACGTGGTGCCGGTAAGCAGCTTCCCGCGCCGCATTGAAGTGATCGACCGTGCCAGCGGCAAGCTGGTGCACACCGTGGCCGTGCGTCCGCTGGTGGAAGGCCTGCCGACCGGCAACGATGCCGAAGTGACCGGCGTACGCGATATCAGCTGGCGCGGTGATGCCGATGCCACCCTGGTCTGGGCCGAAGCGCAGGATGGTGGCGACCCGAACAAGGACGCCAAGGTGCGCGATGCGGTGCTGATGCAGGCCGCGCCGTTCGACACGCCGCCGGTGACGCTGGCCCAGCTTGGCAGCCGCCTGGCCGGCATCAGCTGGGGCCGCGGTGACCTGGCGCTGCTGACCGAATCGTGGTGGAAGACGCGCAAGACCAAGACCTGGCTGATCGCCCCGGACAATGCCAGCGCCGAGCCGCGCCTGCTGTGGGATCGTGACGCGCAGGACCGTTATTCCGATCCGGGCCGGCCGCTGTTGTCCAGCGACGACCGCGGCCGCTCGCTGCTGCAGACCAGCACCGATGGCAGCAGCCTGTATCTGGCCGGTGCCGGTGCATCGCCGGAAGGCGATCGTCCGTTCGTGGACCGCTTCGATGTCGCCACGGGCAAGGCCTCCCGCCTGTTCCACTCGCAGGCGCCGAGCTACGCGCTGCCGGTGGCGCTGCTGGACAACCAGGCCAGCTCGCTGCTGCTGAGCCGCGAGAGCCCGGACGAGCCGGCCAACTTCTACGTGCAGTCGCTGGCCGACGCTGGTGCTGCGCCGCGTGCGTTGACCCACTTCGCGCATCCGCTGCCGCAGCTGAAGGGCGTGCAGAAGGAACAGATCCGCTACAAGCGCAAGGACGGAGTAGATCTGACCGCGACCCTGCTGCTGCCGCCGGGCTACGACCCGAAGCGCGACGGTCCGCGCCCGCTGCTGATGTGGGCCTACCCGGGTGAGTTCAAGAGTGCGGCCGCGGCCAGCCAGGTCACCGATTCGCCGTACCGCTTCAATGCGGTCAGCTACTGGGGCCCGCAGGCGTTCCTGGCCAAGGGCTATGTGGTGCTGGCCAGCCCGTCGATGCCGATCATCGGCGAGGGCGACAAGGAGCCGAACGACACCTACATCGAACAGCTGGTGGCCAACGCGCAGGCGGCGGTGGATGAAGTGGTGCGTCGTGGCGTGACTGATCGCGATCACATCGCCATCGGTGGCCATTCCTACGGTGCGTTCATGACTGCCAACCTGCTGGCGCACACGCGCCTGTTCAAGGCCGGCATCGCCCGCAGTGGTGCCTACAACCGCACGCTGACGCCGTTCGGTTTCCAGGCCGAGGAGCGCAACTACTGGCAGGCGCAGGATGTCTACCAGAAGATGGCGCCGTTCAATTACGCCGACAAGATCAAGGATCCGATCCTCTTCATCCACGGCGTGGACGATAACAACTCCGGTACGTTCCCGATCCAGAGCGAGCGCATGTTCGCTGCGGTGAAGGGCCTGGGCGGCACCGCGCGCCTGGTGATGCTGCCGAACGAATCGCATGCCTACCGCGCGCGCGAATCGATCATGACGATGCTGGCCGAGAGCGAGCGTTGGCTGGAGCAGACCATCGGCCCGGCCGATCAGGGCAAGGCGAAGAAGAAGCGCTGACCGGACCCGGTAGTGCCGGCCAGCGGCCGGCACTACCAGATGAAACCATTTCTGCATCGCAGCACGACGCCCGTTCTGGTTTAGGCTTGGGGTCTGGATCCGTTGACCGAGGCCTGTGCGTCGCCGATGAACGAGTACCGCAGCAGTATCGAGTTTGCTTCCCCCGATCTTCCCCTGCGTGACGACGTACGCCGTCTGGGTGCACTGGTCGGCGACCTGCTGGTCGAGCAGGTGTCGGCCGCCTTCCTCGATGACGTCGAGGACGTGCGTACGCGTGCCATCGCCCGCCGCGAGAACCAGGCACCGCTGTCCGAACTGGCCGAAGGCCTGGCCGGGCGTGCGCCGCAGCAGGCCGAGACCATGGTGCGTGCGTTCAGCACCTACTTCCAGGTGGTCAACATCGCCGAGCGCGTGCATCGCATCCGCCGCCGCCGCGACTACCAGCGCGCCGTCGCAGCCGCACCGCAGCCCGATGGCCTGCAGGATGCCCTGCAGCACCTGAAGGCACAGGGGGTGGGCCTGGACGAGCTGGCGCAGTGGCTGCCGCGCATCGACATCGAACCGGTGTTCACCGCACACCCGACCGAAGCGGTACGCCGCGCGCTGCTGGAAAAAGAGCAGTTGATGGTGGCCAGCCTGGTCGACAACCTCGACGGCCAGCGCACGCCGGGTGAAGCGGCTGCCGATGCCGCTCGCTTCCGCATGGCGCTGACTGCGTCATGGCAGACCACCGATTCCTCACCGGTGCGGCCCACCGTCGATGACGAACGCGAGCACGTCGGCTTCTACCTGGTGCAGGTGCTGTACCGGGTGATTCCGGTGCTGTACGAATCGCTGCAGCAGGCGTTGCGCGATACCTATGGCGAAGAACTGCCGCTGCCGCGACTGCTGCGCTTCGGTACGTGGGTGGGCGGCGACATGGACGGCAATCCCAATGTGGATGCGCACACCATCCGCAATACGCTGGATGCACAGCGCGTTGCCGTGCTGGGCCGTTACCAGAAAGAACTGATGCAGCTGGCCAGCCTGCTCAGCCAATCCACCGAACGGGTGGGGGTGAGCGATGCACTGCAGGCGCGTGTCGCGCATTACCAGCAGTTGCTGCCGCAGGTGCAATCGCGGCCACGCCATGCCGACATGCCGTACCGGTTGCTCAACGACCGCATGCGCGCACGCCTGCAGGCCACGCTGGATGATGCCGACGGCGCCTATGCCGGCCCGGACGAGCTGATCGATGACCTGCAGCTGATCCTCGACAGCCTGCGCGCGAACCGGGGCGAACATGCCGGCGGCTTCGCTGTGCAACGCCTGCTGTGGCGGGTGAAGACCTTCGGTTTCCATCTGGCGCGGCTGGATGTGCGCCAGGAATCGAGCGTGCATGCGCGCGCGCTGGCGGCAGTGCTGGGTGGCGACGCTGCGTGGGAGGGCCTGGATGTACTGGGTCGTGCGCGCCTGCTGGCGCCGCATGCCGGTGGCGAGGTGCCTTTGCCGAAGGGCGAGGACGAAGGCAATCAGCGTTTGGATGCAGTGTTCGCCGCATTGGCGGATGCGCGTGCACGCCATGGTGGCGATGCACTGGGCAGTTACATCATCTCGATGGCACACGACCGCAGTGATGTGCTGGCGGTGCTGGCGCTGGCACGCCGTGGTGGTCTGGTCGATGACGCCGGTCACGTGCCGCTGGATATCGCGCCGCTGTTCGAAACCGTGGACGATCTCAAGCGCGGCACCGCGACGCTGCGCGACCTGCTGGCCGACCCGGTGTACCGTGCGCATCTGCGTGCACGCGATGACGTGCAGATGGTCATGCTGGGCTATTCGGACAGCAGCAAGGACGGCGGCATCGCCGCCTCGCGCTGGGGCCTGCAGCGTGCGCAGGTGGAACTGCTTGAGGTGGCGGCCGAGGCCGGCATCCGCCTGACCTTCTTTCATGGCCGCGGCGGCTCGATCAGCCGCGGTGGCGGCAAGACCACGCATGCGGTCGATGCCTCGCCGCGCGGCAGCATCGATGGCCGCCTGCGCGTGACCGAGCAAGGCGAGGTGATCCACCGCAAGTACGGCATCCGTGCATTGGCCCTGCGCTCGCTGGAACAGGCCACGGGTGCCGTGCTGCGGGCCAGCCTGCGCCCGCGTGCAGCGGAGCCGCGCGAGGATGACTGGCGGCCGGTGATGGATGTGGTCGCTGGCTCCAGCAGCGAGGTGTATCGCGCCTTCGTCGGCCAGGCCGGCTTCATGGACTACTTCCGCACGGCGACACCGATCGATGTGATCGAGCGGATGACGCTGGGTTCGCGGCCGTCGCGCCGGCTCGGCCAGGACGCGGCGTTGGGCAATCTGCGCGCGATTCCGTGGGTGTTCGCCTGGAGCCAGGCGCGTGCAGTCATTCCCGGGTGGTATGGCGTGGGCAGCGGCCTGCAGGCGGCAGTCGATGCTGGCCACGAGCAGACGCTGCGCGAGATGGCGCGTGACTGGCCGTTCTTCCGCACCTTCCTCGACGACATCGCGATGGTGCTGTCCAAGGGCGATATCACCATTGCCGAGCAGTTCTCGCGTTTGTCGGGTGAGCTGCACGACGCGTTCTTCCCGCAGGTCGAACGCGAGCTTGAACTGACCCGGCACTGGCTGCTGGCGTTGATGGAGCAGCAGACCCTGTTGGACCACGACGCGCGGCTGGCACTGTCGATCCGCCTGCGCAATCCCTACGTGGACCCGATCAGCGTGCTGCAGGTGGACCTGCTGCAGCGCTGGCGCGAAAGCGGACGCGAGGATGATGACCTGCTGCGTGCGCTGGTGGCCTGCGTGAATGGTGTCTCGCAGGGCGTGCAGAACACGGGTTGATCCGCGCCGGGCATGACCCGGCGCTACCTGCCTCGGTGGGTGCGGGGCTTGCCCCGCACGCCCTCAATCCTCCGGCGACGGCGGATTGGACGCCAGCAGTTCCAGATGGCGCTGCTCCATTTCCTGCCGCAGCTGGCGGCGGATCAGCGCTGCGGCCTGCCGGCGCTTTTCGTCCGAACTGGCCGGCTGCAGCGATGGAACCGGCGTCGGCCGGCCGTCCTCGTCCACCGCCACCATGGTGAAGAAGCAGCTGTTGGCGTGGCGCACGCTGCGCTTGAGGATGTCCTCGGCCACCACCTTGACGCCGATTTCCATCGACGAGGTGCCGGTGAAGTTCACCGATGCCAGGAAAGTGACCAGTTCACCGACCGCGATCGGCTGGCGGAACACCACCTGGTCCACCGACAGGGTGACCACGTAGCGGCCGGCATAGCGGCTGGCGCAGGCATAGGCCACCTGGTCGAGCAGGCGCAGGATCGCTCCACCGTGGACCTTGCCGGAGAAATTGGCCATCTCCGGCGACATCAGCACGGTCATGGACAGCTGGTGGGTTTTCAGTTCGGTCGACATGCGGCGATTGTATCGGGCGTGGGCCGGGCGTGTCCGGTCGCGCCCATGGCACGGGAGACGTCAGCCGGGCTGTACGCGCGCGCGCAGTTCCGCGTTGGGGAACCCGCGGGTCAGGTAGCGCGGCGGGTGGATGTGCCGGGTATCGGCTTCCAGCAGGTGGCCGAATTCGCGCATCGCTACGTGCCATTCCACCATCTGCGTATCGCGTTCTTCCACCACCAGCGCGATGAAGTCAGTCTGCGGCAGGGAAGTCTCCACACCTTCGGACCAGCAGCCTATGGAGATATGGTTGCTGCCGTCGACGATGAAGTTGGCCACGAACACGTCGTGCGCGTGCAGCTCATGCACCTTGTCCAGCTGTTCCTTCTGGGTGGCATACAGCCCTGCGTGCAGCTGCAGGCGTAGTGCGCGCAGTGCCTGCCGCAGTGCTTCGCTGGCCGGGGTGAAGGCCTGCAGCTGGCCTTCCACGTAGTGATGCATGTCCCCGCTGATCACCCGGCCATCGTCCATGGCTTCGCTGGCCTGGGCAATCATTGCCTGCTGTGCCTGTTCGTCACGTTCACCGGCCACCAGCAGCACGTCGCGGGTGGGCAGCATGAACACCGGCGGGCCTGCCAACGGAAGACGGTGCAGCAGTTCGGGCAGCAGCACCCGGCTGCTGTCATAGGCATCGCCCCAGGCAGAGCGGAACAGCCCCGGGGCGATCTCGATGAAGGGTGCATCGTCCAGTGCACGCAGGTTGTCGCGCGCTATCGCCAGTGCCTGCTCCAGGGTGATGCCCCATTCCTCAGGCAGGTCGCGGGTCTGGGTAGCGGTGTGCTCGTCGTAGTCCACGGCCAGCAGTTCCACGCATTCCACGGTAAGCGGGCGGTACTGCAGGGGCACCCGGGCATCAAGGCCCTTATCTTCCATCTCCTGCAGGACGATCTGGTCAAGCAGGTTGCGGTTGCGGATCACCGGGCGCAGCCGGTCGCGGATCTCGGCAAACGGCAGCGGTTCTTCGTTTGCCATGCCCAAGATGCGGGTGAAGCGCTCCAGCACGTCGCGCTGGCGGCCGCGTTCCACATCCAGGTAGGCAGAGTAGGCGTTGTGCAGGTTGAAGAACGAGCCGCCGTCGTAGGCGATGCGGAACTGATCCGCCTGGTATTCCAGCGGCTTGTCGATGCCCAGCAGGCGTGCAGTCTGGATGACCTTCGCGGCAAATGCGTCGGCCGTGGGTTTGTCCTTGAACCAGCGGTCGAGCAGTCGGGAAATCATGCGCCATCTTCCTTGATAGGGGTTGCATGCTCGCGCGGCAGGGGATGCGTTGCAAGATGGCAGGCGGGCACGCGGTTGGCTGTACAGAAAGCAGAAGGGCCGCTTGCGCGGCCCTTCTTCAAGGTCAGCCGACTAACAGTCGGCTCTACCGGTCGGCTTTACTTCAGCTTCGCATCGGCGCGCAGGGCGGCGGCGCGGTCGGTCTTCTCCCAGGAGAAGGCCGTGGCGTTGACGGTCTCGCCTTCGCCGTTGAGGTAGCTGAACTCCTTCGGCTTGCGGCCGAAGTGGCCGTAGGCCGCGGTCTGCTGGTACATCGGGTGCACCAGGTCCAGCATCTTGATGATGCCGTACGGGCGCAGGTCGAAGTGCTTGCGGATCAGCTTCTCGATCTTGTCGTCGCTGATCTTGCCGGTGCCGAAGGTGGTGACCGAGATCGAGGTCGGCTCAGCCACGCCGATGGCGTAGGAGACCTGCACTTCGCAACGGTCGGCCAGGCCGGCGGCAACCACGTTCTTGGCGACGTAGCGGGCCGCGTAGGCAGCCGAACGGTCGACCTTGGACGGGTCCTTGCCGGAGAACGCGCCACCACCGTGACGGGCCCAGCCGCCGTAGGTGTCGACGATGATCTTGCGGCCGGTCAGGCCGCAGTCGCCCACCGGGCCGCCGATCTCGAACTTGCCGGTCGGGTTGATGTGGAACTTGGTGCCCTTGTGCAGCCACTTGGCCGGCAGCACCGGCTTGATGATCTCTTCGCGGACGGCCTCGATGAGGTCCTTCTGCTTGATGCCCGGGGCGTGCTGGGTCGACAGGACCACCGCGTCGATGGCCGAGACCACGCCGTTTTCATAGCGCAGGGTGACCTGGCTCTTGGCGTCCGGGCGCAGCCACGACAGCGGCGAGTTCTTCTTCTTGCGGATCTTGGCCTGCTGCTCGACCAGGCGGTGCGACAGGTGGATCGCAGCCGGCATGTAGCTGTCGGTCTCGTTGGTGGCGTAGCCGAACATCAGGCCCTGGTCGCCAGCGCCCATTTCTTCGGGCTTCTTGCGGTCCACGCCCTGGGCGATGTGCGGCGACTGCTTGCCGATCAGGTTCAGCACGCCGCAGGTGGCGCCGTCGAAGCCGACGTCGGAGCTGTCATAGCCGATGTCCACGATGACCTTGCGGGTCAGCGCTTCCAGGTCGATCCAGGCGCTGGTGGTGATTTCACCGGCCACGATGGCAACGCCGGTCTTGACCATGGTCTCGCAGGCCACGCGGGCGCGCTGGTCCTGGGTCAGGATCGCGTCCAGCACCGCATCGGAGATCTGGTCGGCAACCTTGTCCGGATGGCCTTCAGAGACCGACTCGGAGGTGAAGAGGTAGCTGGACATCAGGCTTAATATCCTTTGATTCGGATGGAAAGATGGGCGCGAATGATACACGGGGTGCGCCGCCTGTGCATTGTGAACCTGTACCGGTTGCCGGTGGTTAAGCCCATGTAGGCCTGCAGGGCCCGCTGCAGGGGGATTGAGGCCCAGCCTCGACGCCCAGTGTTCCACCAGCGTGACAACGGCGCGGGTCCTGCCTGGCCCCGGCCGCGCAGTCTGCGACCCCGCTCCGGGGCACCCGGCCGTCATCGTTCTGCCCCGAAACCGCCATCTGGCTGCCGCCTGCCGGGCGCAGGCTGTCGGCCAATCCGGCCGCCGGGCACGAGCGAACACGCCATGCAGGAACTCGAACAGCGTCTCCAGCAACGCTTCCCCGATTGGTTCCATGGTCGTCGTGGCCAACTGGCCCGGCCCTTGCTGCGCAGCGTCGGACGCTGGTCGCGCCTGGACCAGATCGAAGCGTTCCTGCAGCGCAGTGCAGGATTGCGCGGATTCGGCTTCGTCGCCGCCGGCCTGGAGTTCATCGATGGCCAGTACCAGGTGGATCCAGCCGCGCTGGCGAAGATTCCCGCCACCGGCCGCCTGCTGATCGTCGCCAACCATCCGTCCGGGGCGCTGGACGCGCTGGCCCTGCTGGACGCGGTCGGCCGCATCCGCCGCGACGTACGGATCGTGGCCAACGACCTTTTAGGTGCGATAGCGCCATTGCAGGACCTGCTGCTGCCGGTGCGCATTCTCGGTGGCAAGGCCCAACGTGGCAGCCTGCATGCGGTCGAAGGAGCGCTGGCCGCCGAGCAGTGCGTGATCGTGTTCCCGGCCGGTGAGGTCTCGCGGTTGTCGCTGCGCGGCATCCGCGATGGCCGCTGGCAGCGCGGTTTTGTCCGCTTCGCCCGCGCTGCCGGTGCGCCGGTGTTGCCGGTGCGGGTGGAAGCGCGCAACTCGGCGCTGTTCTACGGCGCCTCGACCCTGTTCAAGCCGGCCGGTACCGCGCTGCTGGCGCGCGAGATGTTCACCCGCCGTGGGCGCCCGCTGCGGCTGTGCATCGGTGAGCCGATGCAGCTGGGCAAGGGCGGTGACCCGGGCGCACAGCTGCTCGCGGTGCGTCGCGCGCTTTACGCGCTGGGTCGCAATGGCGCGGCCGCAGATGCCGCTGTCTGCGCAGGTCCCGAGCCGCTGGCCGCGCCGGTGCCGCCCTCGCAGGTCGCCGCGGGTATCGCGGCCGCTACCCAGCTGGGCCAGACCGCCGACGGCAAGCAGATCCTGCTGGCCACCTGCACGGCCGATTCGCCGCTGCTGCTGGAACTGGGCCGCCTGCGCGAGCTGACCTTCCGCCAGGTCGGCGAGGGCACCGGCCGCAGCCGTGACCTGGACGCCTTCGATCCGCAGTACGAGCACATCGTGATATGGGACGCGGCCGCGCAGCGCATCGCCGGCGCCTACCGCATCATGCGCGGTGCCCATGCGCTGGCCCGGCATGGTCTTTCCGGGCTCTACAGCGCGTCGTTGTTCCGTTATTCCGACGACGCCATCACTCACATCGCCGAGGGCCTGGAACTGGGGCGCAGCTTCGTGGTGCCCGATTACTGGGGCAGCCGCAGCCTGGACTACCTGTGGCAGGGCATCGGTGCCTACCTGCAGTGCCGGCCGGGCATCCGCTACCTGTTCGGCGCAGTGTCGATCAGCGCGGCACTGCCGCGTGATGCGCGCGAGCAGCTGGTGGCGTACTACCAGCGCTATTACAGCGGTAGCGCCGGCCTGGTTGAATCGAACCGGCCGTTCCAGTACTTCGCGGCACCACCGAGCTTCGGCGAGCTGGATGCCGGCGCCGCATTCGATGTGCTGAAGGCCAACCTGGCCGCACTCGGCACCGGCGTACCGACGCTGTACCGCCAGTACACCGACCTGTGCGAACCCGGCGGCGCCCGCTTCCTTGCCTTCGGTGTCGATCCGGATTTCAGCGATTCGATCGATGGCCTGATCGAAGTGGACCTGTGTGCGATACGGCCCAACAAGCGCAAACGCTACCTGCGCGATGCGGGGATGCCGGCATGAGCACGCTGGCGAACCTGTCGCCACACCGGCGCGCAGTGTTCGTCTCCGACGTGCACCTGGGCTCGCGCCACTGCCACGCCGCCGAGCTGGCCCGGTTCCTCTCGCAGTTGCGCTGCGAGCGGCTGTACCTGGTCGGTGACATCATCGACCTGTGGTGGATGGCCCACCGCCGCGCCAACTGGCGGCAGTCGCACAGTGAAGTCATCCAGGCCCTGCATGCGCTGCGCCGTGCTGGCACCGAGATCATCTACATTCCCGGCAACCACGACGCCTCGCTGCGCCAGGTGTGCGGGCTGATGCTGCCGGCGATGCAGGTGCGTCGCCGTGCGATCCATACCACTGCTGACGGCCGCCGGCTGCTGGTCGTGCATGGCGACGACTACGATGGCGTGACCCACTTCGGGGGGCTGCAGGAGAAGTTCGGCGACTGGCTGTACTACCGGATCCTCACCGGCAACCAGGCGTTGAACGCGGTGCGGCGCGTGCTGGGCATGCGCTACTGGTCGCTGTCTGAATTCCTGAAGAAGCGCAGCGGTGCAGCCGAGCGCTACATCGAGCGCTTCGTGCAGGCCGGGCTGGACGATGTGCGCCGGCGAGGCCTGGATGGCATCGTCTGTGGCCACATCCACCGCGCCGCGCTGATCGAGCGCGACGGCCTGGTCTACGCAAACGATGGCGACTGGGTGGAGAGCCTGACCGCGCTGGTCGAAGACCACGATGGCGCGCTGCGCCTGCTCGACCACAACGGGCAGACCGTGGTGGAACTGCCGGGCGCGCGGCTGTCGCAGGCGGCGTAACGCGCGTCTGTCCTCCTGTAGAGCCGAGCCCATGCTCTGCGGACGTGGCGCGACGGGGGGCGAACCGAAAAACAGTCGAGCATGGCTCGACTCCACAAGGGCGCGAGCGGGGCGGATGCTTCCCCGCGCATTGCGATGCGCCCTACGGACTGGCGCCCTTGATCAATGGTGGCGCGGCTCGGCTCTACATACACCGCGCGCAAGCCGCTAGCATCGGCCCATGGATTCACTGACCCAGATCGTGCTCGGTGGCGCCGTCGCCGCTGTCATCGCTCCGCCCGGCCATCGCCGCGCGGCCCTGCTGGCCGGTGCCGCACTTGGCACCCTGCCGGACCTCGATGCTCTGTGGTTGGGCTTCACTGCCGCAGACCCGGTGGCGAACATGGTGGAGCACCGCAGCTTCAGCCATTCGTTGCTGGTGCTGCCGTGGGTGGCCGCGCTGATCTGGTGGTTGTTCAAGCGCTTCGGCAATGGCCGCGTCGCGCAGTCACCGGTGCGCTGGTTCTGGGCGATCCAGCTGGCGCTGGTCACCCATCCCGTGCTGGATGCGTTCACCGTCTACGGCACCCAACTGTGGTGGCCGTTGCGGCCACACCCGACCATGGGTTCCAGCGTCTTCATCATCGATCCTGGCTACACGGTGTGGCTGCTGCTGGGCTGCGTGCTGGCCTGGTTTGGCCGCGCCCGTCCCTGGACTGGCAAGGTGCTGGGTACGGCGCTGCTGATCAGTAGTGGCTACCTGGGTTGGGGCCTGATCGCCAAGTCGCAGGTCGATCACGCTGCCCAGCAGAGCCTGGCTGCAATGGGCCTGGGCGATGCGCCGCGCTTCTCGGTGCCGATGCCGTTCAACACCCTGCTGTGGCGGGTGGTGGCGATGACCCCGAACGGCTACGTGGTGGGCGACCGCTCGCTGGTGGCCGACCATGGGCCGATGCAGTTCGAAGGGTATGCGTCCAACGTGCAGGCATTGCGCGAAGCGCAGGGCATTCCTGCGGTGCAGCAGCTGCAGTGGTTCAACCGCGGCTTCATGCGTGCGCAGGTGGTTGACGGCCGGCTGGTGCTGAGTGATCTACGCATGGGCCTGGAACCGGACTACACCTTCAACTTCGCGGTGGCCGAACAGGTTGATGGCCAGTGGCGGGCGATCACGCCCGAACAGCTCCGGGTGGACTACAGCAGCCCGGCCGCGCGTGCCGATGCCGGGCGCCGGCTGGCAGCGATGTGGCAGCGGATCTGGCAGGAGCCGGCAGTGCAGCCCCGGGGGGATGACACTGCTGTGCATTGATCGCGCGGTGATTGGCGGTTGCGGCAGATGCTCAGCGTTCGGTGGGCGGAGCCAGCATTACCTTCGCTGGGACTTCCACCAGATCTGCCTGCAACAGGCGAGGGATATCGCTGCTTGGGTTCACGCTGACATGATGATAGCGGTTGAAGATGAAGTTGAAATCTCGTTCCGGCATCGTCGGGAAGTACCTTCGGAAGTAACCCATCTGCGGCAGATACAACACGTGGTTTACTGCCGGAATGCCAGCGCCGGGAAGTAGACCACCCAAGCTGCCCGTCGCGACCAGCGCGCCATCCGCATTGATGCGCGCGCCGCGCGCCTGCTGTGCCTGCAGCACCGCCTGGCGATCAATCGAAAAGATGGGCCCCGCCGGCTGCACCGGATTGAACAGGCCGTTGCCCAGCAGATTGGTCAATGCGGCGGCGGCCAGTACCAGCGTGGGTGCATTCTTCGACCACTGAGGGCGGCTGGCAGCAACTGCGAGAGCGGCAAGGCAGAGATAAGGAACTATGTCGTAGGCGCTATACAAATGGTGGAAACCATCGTTACCGAGCGGGTACTTGGCCAGGCTGCCGATGGCCAGCAGACCTGCTAGCAGCAGTAGGCGCCCGCGTTGAAGAAGCGCGCCGCACTGGATGAGGATAATGGCGCAGGCGATGTTGAGCAGCAGGCCAAAGGCAAGCAGGGCACGGATAGGTGGTACCAGCGACAGGCCGGTGAGCTTGCCGATCAGTGCCGGAACCGGCAGAAACATCCAGCACGCCACCAAAAGCAGGCCTGCGACCAGGATCGACAGCGCGCGGCGGTTGTTGCGCACCCAGCAACGGAACCGGCTCCCGTCGATCAGCACCAGCGTGAATAGCGGCAACAGGCTGCCCAGTACTGCGATCTCGCATTCGTTGGATGTCGTGAAGGACGGCAACGGCACGAACTTGTAAGTCATCAGGTTGGGAAATACATGCGCCAGCAGGGACACCGGGCTTACCCCACCTCCTGCACTCACACGCTGCCCAGGGTAGACCGTGTCGCGGGCGATCTGGATGATCTCGTGGAAGTAGCCGAAGAACACCGCCAACGAAAGCAGGCCGGCGGCAACTGCATCGAGCAACCGGGGAAGCGACAACGTCTCACGGCGAAATGCCAGAACCAGTAAACCCATCGTCAGCAGCGAGCCGATGGTGAACGGGGGATAGGTTGCTGCCACCAGCCAGGCAGACAGCGCATATGCGCTGGCCAGTATGCGCAGCCAGCGGTTGCCGATGCCGAGCCAGGCGACTGCGCACCAGGGTGCAAGGGCGAACGCACCAGCGTTGCTGGACCACCAGACCTGCACGAACGGCGAGAAGAACAGGATGCTGGCGATCAGCAGTGCGGGAAGCGGAGGTAATCGAAGTTGACGCAGGAACGTTGTCCAGCCGGACAGGAATGCCACGGCCATGAAAACGAAGAAGAACGAATAGGCGTTTGCCGGAGGCAGAATGAAGAACGCCCAGTGGTAAGGCTTGAACAATAGACCCCAGTCAAGCAGCGGAAGCGCCTGAAAGGTGCGCAGCGACTCACGATAGGGTGAGTGCGCATTCATCTGGCCGAAATCGTTAGCGACGGCGATCTGTACGTAGGGCGTGTAAACCATCCACTCATCCGAGCGGATAGACCGGGCAGAGCCGAGCAACGGCTGCAAAGGTTCCAGGCCCATACGCTCGAATGCCAGCGCGTAGGACGAAGGAGTCAACGCAAAAGCAACATACAGGATGCAGAACGCGGCCAGCAGGCCCAGCAAGAGCCTTGCCTGATTTGTACTCCATCCACCTGGCAGGCCCGCATCGTGCGCAGGCGTTGGCGGTCGTCCGCTGTCGGTCATCTTTCGCTCACAGATCAGGTGCCGCCGGTGTGGCGCGCATGCCGTCCGGAATCCGGCTGGCAGCATGGGACGCGGCATGCACCTTGTGCAGCCATGTTGGCGAAATTCTAGCGGGTTGCCCTCGCCACGGCGAGGTTGCGTTCAATACACCGTCGCGCGGCCCTGTACGAACGAGTAGAAGAACACCGCGTTCGGGTCGTTCTGCACCAGCCGGAACTCGCGGCGCATGCCTTCCACGGTTTCCTCGTCCACCGAGCCGGCCTGCAGCAGCTGGTCGGCCGCCGACAGCAGCAGCTGTTCCCAGAACGCGATCATCGTCTTGCGACGGGCCGGTTCGCGGTTGTCCAGGTGGATGGTCTTGATCTCGGTCTGCACATCGCGGAAGCCGCCGGCCAGCAGCAGGTTGCCCAGCTTGGCGCCGACGAACGGGTCGCCGCCGTGGTCGTACTGGAAGTCGTTGAAGGCCATCCAGTAGCGCCAGATGTGCGGTGAGTACGGGTCGAGCAGGAACGAGGCGTTCATCACCTCGGTGATGTACACCGGCGAGCCCGGGGCCAGCACCCGGCGCACTTCGCTCAACACGCGCGCCGGTGACGGCACGTGCTCCAGCACCCAGCACAGGAACGCCGAATCAAAGCTGCGGGCCTCGAACGGCAGTTCGCCGGCATCGGCCTGCTGCAGGGTGTAACGGTCGCTGCACCACGGCGTGCGCGCCAGGTTCTCGCGTGCGGTGGCCAGCTGCGTTTCGCTCAGGTCCACGCCGGTGACGTGCAGTTCCGGGAAACGGCGCAGCAGGATCTCGGTCTGTGCGCCGACGCCGCTGCCGACTTCCAGCAGGCGCCGCGCGCCGCTGTAGTCGATCTGGCCGAAGATGCTCGATTCCAGCAGGCGGGCCTGGGTCATCAGGCGCTGCTGCTCGGTGCCGGAGAATCCGTGCAGGTAGGTCGGGGAGGAGATCGGCGGAGTCATGACGGCGGGCTCTTGTAGCGTCGAGCTGGCTCGACTGTTCGGAAACGCGGGGCGGGCGGCTCAGGCCGCCGAAGACAGCGCCGGTTCCCCAGCGATCAGGCGGTCGAAGTAGTCGGTGGTCAGTGCGATCTGGCTGGCCGGATCCTCGGCACGGTTGACCACCGCACGGAACGCCGCGTTTTCCGGCCGGTCCTTGGCGTACCAGCCCAGGTGCTTGCGCGCGATGCGCACGCCCTGTGGTTCGCCGTAGAACGCGTGCAGTGCGTGCAGATGGCCGAGCAGGATGTCGCGTACTTCGGCCAGCGACGGCGGCGGCAGTTCCTCGCCGGTGGCCAGGTAATGCGCCACCTCGCGGAAGATCCACGGCCGTCCCTGCGCCGAGCGACCGATCATCACTGCATCCACGCCGGTCTGCTTCAACACAAAGGCGGCCTTCTGCGGCGAATCGATATCGCCATTGGCGATGACCGGTATGCGCAGCGCAGCCTTGATCTCGCCGATGGTGGCGTACTCCGCCTGGCCGGTGTAGTGCTGGTCGCGGGTGCGGCCATGCACGGCCAGCGCAGCAATGCCGCTGTCCTCGGCAATGCGCGCGATCAGCGGGCCGTTGCGATGGTCGCAGTCCCAGCCGGTACGGATCTTCAGGGTGACCGGTACGTCCACCGCGTTGACCACAGCTTCAAGGATGCGCGCCACCAGCTGCTCGTCGCGCATCAGCGCCGAACCGGCCCAGGCGTTGCACACCTTCTTGGCCGGGCAGCCCATGTTGATGTCGATGATCTGCGCGCCGTGGTCGACGTTGTAGCGCGCGGCCTCGGCCAGCTGCTGCGGCTCGGTGCCTGCGATCTGCACGCTGATCGGTGCCGGTTCGCCGTCGTGGTCCATGCGGTGGATCGACTTGCGCGTGTTCCAGAAGCGCGGGTCGCTGATGGTCATTTCCGAGGCAGCCAGTCCCGCGCCCAGCCGTTTGCACAGCAGGCGGAAGGGCTTGTCGGTGACACCGGCCATGGGCGCCAGCACGACGTTGGGAGCAATGGAGTACGGGCCGATCTGCATGCGCACATTGTAGGGCGCGGGCGCCCACGCGAACGTGTCCGGCACGGCCGGGTTCAGGCCGATCCGGACCGTTCTCATGCCGCACGGGTATCAGCAGATGCTTGACGGTTGCTTCCGCCGCCCCCATGGGCAGGCGATGGTAGGCGGCTGGGTGAGGGCCTAGCCCAACGCCTGCCAGGCCTGGCGGGTGCCCAGGGCGAAGGCCAGGCCCAGCCCCAGGCAGGCCAGGGAGCTGCTCACCCAGAAGCGTGAGCCGTTGTACCCCGGCCGGAACAACGCCAGGCCGAAGCCCATCGCTGCACGCAGCAGCAACAATGCAGAGATGCAGGGCAGAACCAGACGGCTGGCCGGCAGCGGCGAATGCCAGCCGGCGGCTGCCAGCGCATACAGCGTCCAGGCCACCAGCACGGCGGTGATGGCGGCGGTCATCAGTGGTGGCCACCAGTGGCCGGCCCGGGCCAGCCGCACCATGCGCGAGCCAGCGCCGAAACGCTGGTACCACGGCGCGCCGAAGGCGATACAGCCGATGTGCAGCAGTGCTGCGATGGCACTGCCAGCGGCTGCGACCAGAAGCCAGGGTAATCCGTCCATGTCCTGCCCGTGCAAGGAAGCTGCGCGGATGGTGGGCGAGGGCCGCAGTGCGGGCAATGCGACGGGCGGTCGCAGCCGGGATCAGTGCGGAGGGTCGATCCGCAATCCGGTGCCGAGATGGTCCAATGCCACATCCACGCGCGGCAGCCGTTGCCGGCCCTGCGGCCACAACAGTCGCAACGGCAGGCCACGGCAGTCCAGCGCCGGCAGGATCGAGACCAGGCTGCCACGTGCCAGCGCGTCATCGACCAGCCAGCTGGCCAGCTGGGCGATGCCCAAGCCCGCCTCGACGGCCGCCACCTGTGCTTCGGCACTGCCGACCACCAGCCGTGCGCGGGCCTGCAGCGGTGCGCTGCGCTGCCCGCCATCGGCCACCTGCCACGGGCCGATACTGCCGTCGGCACGGCCGAACAGCACGCCATCGTGGTCGGCCAGCTCCGCCCCGGAGGTCGGCAGGCCGTGCTGCTGCAGGTAGGCCGGTGAGGCGCAGAAGCGCAGGCATTCGTAACCGAGCAGGCGGCTGCCGAGGGTGGCCGGCAACGGTTCCGGGCCGCCGATGCGCACGGCCAGATCGATACCGTCCTCGGCCAGGTCGATGAAGCGGTCGCTGAAGGTCACTTGTGGCCGCAGCCGGGGAAACTCGGCGGCCAGCTGCAGCAGCAGCGGCCAGACTTTCAATCGCCCGAAGGTGGCCGGTGCGTCCACCCGCAGGCGGCCCACCGCGGCATCGGCATGCGCGGCCAGCACCGATTCGGCATCGGCCAGTTCGCCAAGCACGCGCACGCACGTGCGGTAAAAGCCCTCACCGGCCTCGGTCAGGCGCAGGCGGCGGGTGCTGCGTTCGAACAACCGCGCGCCCAGGCGCGCTTCCAGCCGGGCAACGGTCTTGCCGACCGCCGAACTGGTCAGATGCAGCCGCTCCGCGGCGGCGGTGAAGCTGCCAGCGTCGGCGGTGGCGACGAAGGCCTCGATGCCGCGCAGCCGTTCGTTGGGAAGCATGGGTGAATATCTGTCCGGAATGGATGGAAAACATAGCAGTAATCGGAATCAGGGGAGGAAATAGGCTGGGCGGCCCTTGTCCCTGGCGGTCCTGCATGTCTTCCCTCGATTGTTCCGTTGCCACCGGTCACCGTGCTGCCCGTGCCCGCCTGTCCGTTGCACTGTTGGCGGTCTCCGCGTTCGTCATCGTCACCACCGAATTCCTGATCGTCGGCTTGTTGCCGGCGCTGGCGCGCGATCTCGGCCTGGGCATCGCACGCGCCGGGCAGCTGGTCACCTTGTTCGCGTTCACCGTGATGCTGGCCGGACCACCACTGACCGCACTGTTGGCGCATCTCGACCGGCGTCGCCTGTTCGTGGCCATCCTGCTGCTGTTTGCGGCCTCCAACGCGCTCGCGGCGGTGGCCACGCTGCCGTGGTTGCTGGCCCTGGCGCGGGTGCTGCCCGCGTTGGCGCTGCCGGTGTTCTGGGGCACGGCCAGCGAGACTGCCGCGCAGCTGGCGCCGGCGGGGCAGGGGGGGCGTGCGGTGGCACGGGTCTATCTGGGCATCACCACCGCGATGCTGTTCGGCATCCCGCTGGGTACGCTGGCCGCCGAGGCCATCGGTTGGCGCGGCAGCTTCTGGTTGCTGTCGGCGCTGTCACTGCTGATGGCGGGCGCACTCGCACTGTGGATGCCGGGCACCGCAGTAGAGTCACGGCGCGCGCTGGGCGAACAGGCGCGCGTGCTGCGGCAGCCGTGGTTGCTGGGCAACGTGCTGCTGTCGGTGCTGGTGTTCACCGCCATGTTCACCGCCTACACCTATCTGGCCGACGTGCTCGAGCGCCTGTTGCAGGTTCCCGCCGCGCAGGTGGGTTGGTGGCTGATGGGCTTCGGTGCGGTCGGGTTGCTTGGCAATGCACTGGGCGGGCGTTGGGTGGATCGTGCACCGCTGGCCGCGACGCTGGCGTTCTGCACGGTGCTGGCGCTGGGCGTGCTGGCCAGCGTCTGGCTGGCCGGGCAGGGAGGGGGGGCGGTCATCGCACTGGCGTTGTGGGGTGTTGCGCATGCCGCGCTGTTCCCGCTGTGCCAGGTGCGGGTGATGCGCGCGGCGCCGCAGGCACAGGCGCTGGCCGGCACCTTGAATGTGTCGGCCGCCAATGCCGGTATCGGCCTGGGCGCGTTGCTCGGTGGCGGGGCCATCGAACGCTGGGGCCTGGGCTCGCTGGGCATGGCGGCCGCCGCGTTGGCGCTGCTGGCGATTGCAGCGGGGCAGCTGTTGCGACATGCGGAAGAACCATAAAAAAAGCCCGGGCATCTGCATGCCCGGACTCGTTCATCCACGCATGACGTGGATCTACTTTGCTTCGGAATCAGCCGGGGTGAAGCGTGGCATCGCCGCAGCGGCGCCTTCCTTCTCGGTCGAACGGCCGGCGAACTGGTTGGCGAAGCGCACGTGGCGGGCGAACGGGGCGTCGGCCACCTGCGCCAGCGACGCGGCCAGCGCACCGTTGAAGGCGTCGCCGGCACCGGTGGTGTCGATTGCCTGCACCTGTTCGGCACCCACGCGATAGTACGGCTGGGTATCGCCGCGCAGGTTCTCGTCGGCATGCGACACGAACACACCCACCGAACCCAGGGTCACCACCACCGTACCGTTGCCGACCAGCTTGCGGCACAGCGCATGCAGGCTGGCGCCATCCAGCGCAGCGACGTCGTTGGCATCCACGCGCTCGCCGACATGACGGCCAAGCAGGGCGGCGAACTCGGTCTCGTTCGGGGTGATCACATCGGCCAGCTTGAGCAGGCCGATGGTGGAGGGGGCATCGGCCGGCGCGGTGTTGAGCACGGTGGTGACACCGGCCTCGCGGGCGCTGGCCAACGCTGCTTCGATGGTCGGCACCGGCGATTCCAGCTGCACCAGCACCACCTTGGCGCCGGTCAGCAGCGCCTGCTGCTGTTGCAGGAAGTCGGTGCTCAGTGCGGCGTTGGCACCCGGGCCGATCACGATGGTGTTGCGGCCGCGGGCATCCACGTAGATACCAGCAGTGCCGGTCGGTTCGCTGCTGGCTTCGGCGATCAGCCCGAAGCCATCCTGTGCGGCCAGCTCGCGGGCGGTGGCGCCACCGGCGTCATCGCCCAACGCGCACACGAAGTGGGTGTCGGCACCGGCGCGGCAGGCCGCCACGGCCTGGTTGAAGCCCTTGCCACCGGGGCCGGTGCTGTAGCGGCCGGCAATGGTCGCACCCGGTGCCGGCAGCGACTCGCACCGCCACACGTGATCGACATTGAAGGAACCGACGACAACGACACTGCTGCTCATAGGGAATCTTTTCTCAACCAAGGGTTCAACTGAAGTGCGTCAGCACGCCGGCGATGGTCGCCGTCATGAAGGTGGCAATGGTACCGCCCAGCACCGCGCGCAGGCCGAACTTGGCCAGATCGTGGCGACGTTCCGGGGCCAGGCCGCCGATGCCGCCGATCTGGATCGCGATCGAGCTGAAGTTGGCAAAGCCGCACAGCGCGTAGGTGGCGATCAGGCGACCTTCGTCAGACAGGCTCACGCCCGCCACCTGGCCGTTCACGATCTGCGACAGTTCGGTATAGGCGACGAATTCGTTGATCACGACCTTCTGGCCGATCAGCGAACCGACGGTGGTGGCATCGGCCCACGGCGTGCCGATCACCCAGGCGATCGGTGCCAGCACGTAGCCGAAGATGGTCGACAGGTTGGTCGGCTTGCCGATCTGCGCGGCCAGCCCGGTCACTTCACCGATCCAGGTCAGCGGGGCGTTCAGCAGCGCGATCAGTGCGATGAAGGCCAGCAGCATCGCGCCGATGTTCAGCGCCAGCTTCAGGCCGTCACCGGCGCCAGCGGCCGCGGCATCGATGATGTTGCTGGAGGTCTTCTCCACTTCCATCTTCACCGTGCCGCGGGTGAGCGGGGTACCGGTTTCCGGAATCAGCAGCTTGGCCACGACCAGCGTGGCCGGCGCGGCCATGATGCTCGCCGCCAGCAGGTGCTTGGCGTAGAAGGCCTGCTGTACCGGGTCGCCGCCGCCGAGCATGCCCACGTAGGCCGCCAGCACGCCGCCGGCGATGTGGGCCATGCCGCCGATCATCATGGTCAGCAGCTCGGACTGGGTCATCTTGGGGATATACGGGCGCACCGTCAGCGGCGCTTCGGTCTGGCCGATGAAGACGCTGGCGCACACGCTGGTGGTTTCCGCACCGGAAACGCGCATCACCTTGGTGATCGCCCACGCCATCGCACGCACCACCATCTGCATCACGCCCAGGTGGTAAAGCACGCCCATCAGCGCCGAGAAGAAGATGATGGTGGGCAGCACCTGGAACGCAAAGATGAAGCCGTAGCTGTCGATGTTCATCAGGTTGCCGAAAATGAAGGTGGACCCTTCATTGACGAAACTCAGCACCTTGACGAAGCCCTTGCCCAGCGCGTCGAACACGTCGCGCCCGCCCGGCACCAGCAACACCAGTGCGGCGAACGAGATCTGCAGGGCCAGACCGGTGGCGACCAGCTTCCAGTCGATCGCGCGGCGGTTGCTCGAAAACAGCCAGGTGATGCCGATGAGCACCGCCAGACCGAACAGGCCGAAACCGATCCTTCCCAAACCTTCGACCATTCCAATCCCCGGGCTGCTGACGGCAAAACGGGAAGCCTAGAGCAGGGGGTGACAGGGGGCAAGGCGAGGGGCATTCAGATGGCCTCGGTCGGCCCACAGACGAGAGGGGGCGGGCAGGGGCAGGCCCGCGCTGGCGCGCTGTGGGACCGTGCTTGCGCAAAGTCGGGAGTCCGCATGGGCGAGGTGGGCGGTGTTCATCGCGTGGCGGCGCGGCTGTGGCGGTCGTGGCGCCCGCCCGGATGCGGTGTTCACCGTCATGCGTCAGCGTTCGGGGGAACTGCCGCGCAGCCTGGAGTGGCTGAAGCGCGTGATTGGATCTACTGCTGCGACTGCTACGGCTGTCGTTGCTGCTCCGCTTCATCGGGCGGGGTGTCTTTGGTGCAGATGGCCTGGGACGGTTGGCGTTTGTGCGCGAGTGCTGCTGACCGTTGCACGCATGTCCGCCGGCGTCATGCGCTGGTGTCTCCAGGCACGGTGCCGCATCCGGTGTCGGGGCACGCCGTCAATCCGTCCATGCGGCTGGTTGGCGCATGCATGCCACCAATGGCCCCACCCTGGTTGCGACGCCACACGCCGGCGATTTTGCCTGTTGATCGGCAAGCAGTCGCTGCAGCAAGGTCTCGCGTCTGTCACGTGTGGATAGGCGTGGAAACGCCCATGCAAGCCGAGGCATTCGGTGCAGATAACCACCAACGGCAGACCAACACCGACAAAAGCGCCGATCACGATGCATGCGCAGTGCAGGCGGTGCTGCGAACACGCAGTCGAGCCGGGAACAGGTCGATGCACGGCGCTGCACACGCCGCGCGCTGTGCCTGCCCGACGCCACGGCCTACACTGCGCACGCCGGTCCAGGGCAGGTGCCCTGGAGGTTGCGGGAGTTCGCCATGCTTTACCGACGTCTGGGTTCCACCGGGCTGCAGCTATCGGCCTTGTCGTTCGGGGCCTGGGTCACCTTCGGCAAACAGATCGGGCGCAGCGAAGCGCGCAATCTGATTGCCGCCGCCTGGGACAACGGCATCAATTTTTTCGATAACGCCGAGGTCTACGCGCGCGGCCGCGCCGAGGAAGTGATGGGCGATGTGATCGCCGATCTGCGTTTGCCGCGCGATGGCTTCTGCGTGTCGAGCAAGGTGTTTTTCGGTGCGGTCGACAGCCCGCGGCCGACCCAGCGCGGGCTCTCGCGCAAGCATGTCACCGATGCCTGCCACGCCGCGCTCAAGCGCCTGCGCGTGGAGTACCTGGACCTCTATTACTGCCATCGGCCCGATCCGGACACCCCGATCCAGGAAACCGTACGCGCCATGGATGCGCTGATCCGCCAGGGCAAGGTGCTGTACTGGGGCACATCCGAATGGAGCGCCGCGCAGTTGCGCGAGGCCATCGCGATTGCCGAACGCGAACATCTGCATGCGCCGGCGATGGAACAGCCGCAATACAACCTGCTGCATCGCGAGCGGCTGGAGCGCGAATACGCGCCACTGTGCGAGAACGGGCTGGGCACCACGATCTGGTCGCCGCTGGCCTCGGGCCTGCTGACCGGCAAGTACAACGCGGGCGTGGAGGCCGACAGCCGTCTGGGCCAGCCGGGCAACCAATGGTTGCAGGACGAAGTGCTGGGCGCGCCGGAAGCGCGCCGGCTGGAGCGCGCCCGCGCGTTCTGCGCGGTGGCGGCCGAGCTTGGCCAGTCGCCGGCGCAGTTGGCCATCGCCTGGTGCCTACGCAACCGGCATGTGTCCAGCGTGATCCTGGGCGCGAGCCGGGTCACACAGTTGGAAGAGAACCTCGGTGCCCTGGACACCCTGGATCAGGTCGATGACGCCGGGTGGGCACAGGTGGAGTCGAGCACGCGCTGAGCCATTGGGTCGATCGAGTGCTGCGGTGGATGCTTGTAGTAGTCACCGCAGCTGAGGGCAGCGACACACGTCCGTTCGATTGGCGCGATCAATCGAAGACTAGAGAGCGATTTAAACATCCGGCCTTTCAAATGAGAATGGCTCTTGATCATTAAATGAGAATGGTTATTATTTGTCTGGCCAACCGACTGGAGAACCAGATCATGACCGCCCACCCCGTGCTGCTTCGCTCCGAACCGGTCAATCTGCGCGACCGCGCCACGCCGCGCGCCGTGCCCACCGAAGACCTCATCAGCAGCCAAGCGCTGCTCAAGGGCCGGCGTGAAGTGCTGATCCAGCACGGCGATCGCGTCTATCGCCTGCGCCACACCAGCAACGACAAGCTGATCCTGACCAAGTAATTCCAGCCACTGGGCTGCGCACAGCCACTGTGCGCAGCCGCTGCCGCAACGATCGTCATGCGCCGTCAGTGCCGATGGCGCGATCCTGCTCCACGCGCAACGCTCGATTGCCATGGCATCCCATCTTTGCGTACTCGCTCAACGCGTGTGCGCAAGATCGCAGCGGGCGCTGCCGCCGCCGCCCGCCACTCAACTCCATCTTCCCTGCCGCGTTTGGCTTATGCCGCACGCGCCGCCGGGGGACGCGTAAAGGTTCCTGATGATCCGCCTGCATCCGCTGGTGGTCGCGCTGTCGCTGGCGCTGCCCGCTATTTCCTTGTGTGCCCGTGCTGCCGAACGCGATGCCGGAGCGGAGGGTGCGCGTGAGGTGCACGACTTCGACCGGCTCCAGGTCACCGCCACGCGCACCCAGCGCGCGCTGGTGGATGTGCCCAGCACGGTGGATGTGATCGACCGCGAACAGCTCGACAACCAACTGGTGCGCGAACTCAAGGATCTGTTCCGCTACACGCCGGGCGTGTCGGTCACCAGCACCAGCGGCCGCTTCACCGGTGCCAACGGCATCCGCATCCGCGGGCTGGATGGCAACCGCGTGGCGATGCTGGTGGATAACGTGCCGGTGTCGGACACCTTCAGCTTCGGCAGCTATCTCAACGCCAACCGTAACTTCGTTGACCTGGAAACGCTCAAGCGCGTGGAAGTGGTACGCGGGCCGGCCAGCTCGTTGTATGGCTCGGATGCATTGGGCGGCGTGGTCGCTTTCGTCACCAAGGATCCGTCGGACTATCTGAGCGCAGACAAGCACAGCTACGCCGGCCTGAAGTTCGGCTACGAAGGCGACTGGAACGGCCTGTTTGCCGGTGCCACCGGCGCGTTCGGTGGCGAACGCTGGAGCGGCTTGGTGGCGGTGAGTCATCGCCAGGGCCAGGAGGCGCAAAACCAGGGCGATGACCGCAGCCGCGATTTCACCCGCACTGCGGCCAATCCGCAGCGCATCGATGGGCGCAGTGTGCTCGCCAAACTGGTGTACGCCCCAAGCGCACAACAGCGCTTCAAACTCACGGTCGAAGGCAACGAAGACTACGGCAGCATCGATGCATTGACCGGCGTCGATACGCGGAGTCCGACGGCGTCGCTACGCATCCTGTCGCAGCAAGGACGCGATCATCAGACACGTGCGCGGGTCTCGCTGCGGCATGAAGTCGATGCGCTGGATTCCGTGTGGACCGACGATCTGCAGTGGCAGCTGTATCGCCAGGACAGCGAGAGCCTGCAACGCACCAACGAACTGCGCGGCAACACCACGCGCCGGCATAACGAACATAATTTCGATCAGCGTGTTTACGGCCTGCTGGTCAACGCGCATAAGTCCATCGAAACCGGCACCCTCAGCCACGAAATCACCTATGGGCTGGATGGCACCTGGACCGATACGCGCGCCAAGCGCGACGGCTATTCGGTCAATCTGGCCAATGGCGTGGTGAGCAATCGCGTCGGTCAGGACGTGTTTCCGGTGCGCGACTTCCCGATGAGCGAAACCACCAAGCTCGGGTTGTATGCGCAGGACGAGATCGGCCTGCTCGATGGCCAGCTGTCGCTGGCGCCGGGCGTGCGCGTGGATTATTTCCGGCTGTCGCCGCAGGTGGACGACATCTTCCGCGAAGACAATCCCGGCGTTGCCGCCGAGACCATCGACGAGACCCAGGTGTCTCCCAAGTTCGGTGCGGTGTGGCGGTTTTCGGACGCCTGGTCGGCGTATGCCAATTACGCGCATGGCTTCCGCGCGCCGCCGTACAACGACGTCAATATCGGTTTCACCAATCTGCAGGCGCGCTACACCGCCATCGCCAATCCGGATCTGAAATCGGAGACCAGCCGCGGCGGCGAACTGGGCCTGCGTTTCAACGATGCGGTCGGCTATTTCGGGCTGGCCGTGTACTACACCGACTACCGCAACTTCATCGAATCGTATGCGCCGGCTGGCGTGAATGCCGACGGGCTGGCGCTGTTCCAGTCGCGCAACGTGGACGATGTGGTGATCAAGGGCGCAGAGGCGCGCGCGGGCATCGATCTGGGCATGCTGGCGGGTTGGCAAGGCTGGTCGTTGAACAGTGCCGTTGCCTATGCGGAAGGCGACAACCTCACCGACGGCACGCCGCTCAATTCGGTCGACCCGTTGCGCGGCACGCTTGGCATGGCCTTCGACAGTGATCGCTGGGGCGCAGAAGTGATCGGTACCTTTGTGGCCCGCAAACATCGCCCGCAGCTGGACAGCTATTACGTGCCGGCCGGCTACGCCACGCTGGATCTGATGGGGCATTGGGAATTCGCGCCCGGCGCCAAGCTCACCGCAGGCGTGTTTAACCTGGCCGATCGCCGTTACGTGGACTGGAACGCGCTGCCCAACGGCACGCTGGCCAGCAGCACGGTGCTGGACCGCTTCACTGGCGCCGGGCGCACTGCCTCGGTCAGCCTGGCCGTGAGCTGGTAGCGGCCATGCCCAACCTCCGCGCCATCCCGTTGCCCCTGCATGCACGCGCTACCCGCGCGGCACTGCCGCGACCACGGCAGTTGGCGGCGCTAGGGACGGTGCTTTGCCTGTATCGGCCTGCGTTGGGCAACGAACTGGATGGTTGGCAGCACGCGGTCGCTGCAGCCGCGTCTCGTCGGGTGGACAGCGATGGCGTGCACGAGGGCATCTGGTTCTTCGATGCGGCAGGACACTGCTGCTGGCGGCTCTGCCTGTTGCCCGACAGCGATTTCCTGAGCTGGGACCGCCTGGTCTCTCGGCTGCCACCACTGCCGATGGACACGCACGAACTGGGCGTCGGCGAACGGCTATGGCGCCGCCTGGCCGGACGCATGCGCGGCGATGCATGGCGCTTGAGCGCACTGCGCTTGCAGCCTGCGGCCAGCCACGGTCACCCCATCACCGCCAGCCTGGCCACCGTCTCTGCGCTGAGCGCTGAGGTTGCTGCACGGTTGGTGCGCGAAGAGGGCATCGACGGCCGCGTGGTCGTGGACGATTGTTGCTGTGCGCGCGCTGCAGCGCTGCGTACTGCCGCGGTGAATGCCCGCGGTGCCGACCCCGTGTCATGACGATGTCGCTGCTGCGCGCGCGTCCCTGATGTTCCCCAATGACTACCGAGAGTGCCGATGAGCCGATTGTTCTCCCGCTGTGTCGCCGCCACACTGAGCCTGTTGCCGTTGATTGCCGCCGCCGATGCTCAGCGCGATCGGCAGAGCATCCTGGCGATGCAGGGCGAATACGCGGTGGATTTTGCGTTCGACGAAACCGTGCTGCTCAAGCCCGGCTACGAGCGCGCTTCGGCGATGCGCAGCGGCGCCAGCGAAGTGGTCATCGTGGTGGAGGATTCGCCGCGCAGGCTGGTGCTGCAGCACGTGCTGGTCGACGAAAAGACCGGGCACGTGACCAAGCATTGGCGGCAGGACTGGACCTTCGAGGCACCGCAACGGTTTGAATTCACCGCCGAGCAGACCTGGACGGTGCATGCGCTGACGCCGGCCATCACCAGCGGCGCCTGGACGCAATGTGTGTACGAAGTCAGCGACGCGCCGCGTTATTGCGGCACCGGCCGCTGGGACTACGCCGATGGCCACCCCACCTGGACCAGCGATCCCAGCTGGCGCCCGTTGCCGCGGCGCGAGTACACCAGGCGCAGCGACTACAATGCGCTATCGGTGATCAACCGGCACACGCTGACGCCGAACGGCTGGACCCACGAACAATTCAATACCAAGGTGCTGCGCAAGCCCGACGGCACCCAGGAAGCGATTGCACGCGAGTTCGGCTTCAACGATTACCGCAAGACCACCGAGGTGGACTTCGCCCCGGCCTATGCGTACTGGAAAGGCACACAGGGGTATTGGGCCAAGGTGCGCGCGCGCTGGGCCGCATTCCTGCAAACGCCACCGGGTCTGCATCTGAAAACCAAGCCGGACGGCATGGCGATGATCGTACCGATGTTCGAGCAGGCCGAGTCAGCGCAGAAGGGCAAGCCGGTCAAGGACGCGCAAATCGATGCGGTGTTCGCACGGTGGGTCGAACCGGCGAACTAGGCACCCTGACGCCGTAGGAGCGCATCCGGGCGCGATATGGCATTCCCGGTAAGGCCCACGCACCGCAGGGGGCTCTTGCGAGGCCGACCCCGGGTGCGCGCCTACGAGCGAGAGGGCGCTTTGCCTCTATTCCTTGAACATCAGGAACGCGGCCACCAGGATCAGGCCGAACGCGGCCCAATGGTTCCACTTCAGCGACTGCCCCAGGTAGAAGGTGGAGAAACCGGCAAAGACCAGCAGCGTGATCACTTCCTGCATGCCCTTGAGCTGCGGCGCCGAATACACCGCGCTGCCCAGACGGTTGCCAGGCACCTGCAGGCAGTATTCGAAGAACGCGATGCCCCAGCTGACCAGGATGGCGATCATCAGCGGCGTGGTCTTGTACTTCAGGTGCCCGTACCAGGCGAAGGTCATGAACACGTTGCTGGCGATCAGCAGCAGAACCGGGTACAGGTAGGCGGTGAAGGGGGCAGTGGGCATGGCGGCGAGCGGCAGAGAATGGGGGCCGAAGCATAAGCCAACTTCGTTAAGCGCACGCGACCGTGCCGCCGGGGCCGCGCTAGCGCTGCATGCCCCAGCGACGCACCGTGAGCCGCTCGATCGCCTGGAACACCACGCCCTCCACCAGCAGCCCCAGCACGATCACCATCGCCAGCCCCGCGAAGACCTTGTCGGTGTAAAGCTCATTGCGGTTCTGGAAGATGTACCAGCCCAGGCCGCCCTGGCCGGAGGTGGCGCCGAACACCAGTTCGGCGGCGATCAGGGTGCGCCAGGCGAATGCCCAGCCGATCTTCAGCCCGGACAGGATCGCCGGCAGCGCCGCCGGAACCAGCAGTTGCACCACATAGCGCGGGCCGCGCAGGCCGTAGTTGCGCCCGGCCATGCGCAGCGTGTCCGGTACCGCCTGGAAGCCGGCGTAGGTGGTCAGCGCCAGCGGCCACAGCACCGAGTGCACCAGCACAAACACTAGGCTGCCGGTGCCCAGCCCGAACCACAGCAAGGCCAGCGGCAACAGCGCAATGGCCGGCAGCGGGTTGAACATGGCGGTCAGCGTGCCGAGCACATCGCGGCCCCAGCGCGTGGAAGCGGCCAGCGCGGTCAGCACGAACGCCAGCAGCACGCCCAGCGCATAACCTTGCGCCAGCACACGCAACGACGCACCGACCCGGCGCAGCAGTTCGCCCGACAGCAGCCCGTCGTAGAACGCGCGCGCGGTCTGCACTGCGCCGGGCAGCATCAGATCGTCGCCGACCAGCCGCGCGGCGATCTCCCATGCCGCGACCAAGACCACCAGCACCAATGCCTTGCGCAGCCAGGGCGGTGCGTGCCAACGCGTGGGCGTGGTCGCGGCGCCCAGGGCAGGGTCCAGCGGGGTCAGTGCCACTTCGTACTCGGGCCGCACCGGTGGAATCGGCGGCACTGCGCTTGCGGTGCTGCGGCTCATGTCAGCGCCTGGCGTTGGCGCAGGGACGGGCGACGCAGCGGTGCCACCTTGTCGTCGTCCAGCGTGTCATCGGGCAGATCGAACAGCAGCCGGTGAATGCGTTGCGCGGTCTGCTGGAAGGCCACGCTGCCGGCACTGTGCGGGCCGAAGGCATGCGCGTTGAGTTCGGCGCGCACCTGGCCCGGGTGCGGCGACAACAGCAGCACGCGATTGCCGACCACCAATGCTTCTTCGATGGAATGGGTGACGAACAACAGCGTGAAGCGCAATTGTTCCCACAATTCCAGCACTTGCTCCTGCATGCGCGAACGCGTCAGCGCATCCAGTGCCGCGAACGGTTCATCCATCAGCAGGACACGCGGGCGCATCGCCAGGGCGCGTGCGATGGCCACACGCTGCTTCATGCCGCCGGACAAGGTGTGCGGGTAAGCATCTGCAAATCCGCTCAGCCCGACCTGGGCCAGACTGTCGTCTGCCCGCTCGCGCGCCTCGGCACGGCCGAGTTTGCGCGCCGCACGCAGCCCGAACACCACGTTCTCGCGCACGGTTTTCCATGGTGCCAACTGGTCGAATTCCTGGAACACCACCACCCGGTCCGGCCCGGGACCGGTGACCGCATGACCCTGCAGGCGGATCTGTCCTTCGCGCGGCGCAACAAAACCGGCAACCGCCTTGAGCAATGTGGATTTACCGCAGCCTGAGGGCCCCAGCAGCACGAAGCGGTCGGCTTCGTGCACATCGAAGCGCACGCGATGGGTCGCGCGCACCACGCGCTGGGCCGAGGCATATTCCAGGCTGACATGATCGACCTGCAGCAGGGGCGTGCTCATCGCTCAGCTCCCGCCCGCAATCAGCGGGTCGTCGAAAAAGTAATCGCCCACCTTGCCCGGCGCCTGCTTGATCGCCCCGCTGTGCTGCATGAACTTGCCCAGCCCCAGCGTGTTCTGCGGTGCCACGGTGAACTGCACTTTCGGGTCCTTGAGGATCTGCAGCACCAGCGCGCGGTCGATGCCCGAGCCATTACGACGCAGGAAGATATCGGCCGCCTGCTCCGGATGGGCCGTGACGAACTTCGCCGCCTGGTCCAGTGCGGCGACAAACGCGCGGTAGGTCTTGGGATTGTCCTTGCGGAATTTTTCGGTGGCGTACAACACCGTTGCCGACGACGGGCCGCCTTCGATCTCGTAGGAACTGGTGACGATATGCGCGGCCGGGTTGCGCGCCAGTTCCTGCTCCTGAAACGGCGGGCTGGCAAAATGCGCGGTGATTTCGGTACGCCCACGGATGATCGCCGCGGCGGCATCCGGATGCGGCAAGGCGACCTGTAGCGCGTCGAGCTGATGGGTGCCCTTGTCGCCCCAGCGTTGTTGCGAGGCATGCTGCAGAAACCGCGACTGCACCGAGACACCTGTTGCCGGCACCGCAATGCGGTCCTTTGGCGTGAAATCGCCGATGGACTTGATGCGCGGAGTGTTGCTGATCAGGTAGTACGGGAAATTGCCCAGCGATGCGACGCCGCGGACATTCTGGCGGCCGCGCGTGCGGTCCCAGATGGTGAACAGCGGCCCGACACCGGCACCGGCGATATCGATCGAACCGGTCAACAACGCATCGTTGACTGCCGCCCCACCGGAGAGCTGCAGGAATTGCACGTCGATGTCCACACCGGCGGCCTTGCCCTGCTGTTCGATCAACTTCTGGTCCTGCGCCACGTCCAGCAGCAGGTAAACGATGCCGAATTGCTTGGCGATCCGCAGCTTGCCTTCGGCCTGCGCATGCGCGCTGTGCAACAGCGGCAGCGCGGCCAACACCAGCAGCGCGATGCGCCGCGAAAAACGCCGGCGCGGCGCAGGAGCGTGGGAAGTGACGGTCAAACGCATGCGGCGCTCCAGTCGGGAAGGGGAGGGAACAGGTGCAGGCTCAGAACGGTGCATCGCCTTCGATGGTGGTGCGGTTGAGCCGGCGCCGCAGATGATCCGGCGTGCCTGCAGCCAGATGCATCACCGAACGGTTGTCCCAGAACACCATGTCGTGCGGCTGCCAGCGATGCCGATACACCAGCGCAGCATGCGTGGAGTGTTCGAACAACCTCTGCAACAGCGCGCGGCTTTCGTCCTCGGGCAAGCCGACGATGCGCGTGGTGAAATGCTCGCTGACGAACAGTGCCTTGCGGCCCGTCTCCGGATGCGTGCGCACCACCGGGTGCTGCACCGGTGTCACTTCGGCAATCTGCTCCGGCGTCAGTGCCGGCCGCCACGGATTGCGGGCGCGCAACTCCTCGTACTTGGCCAGATAACTGTGTTCGGCACGCAGGTCCTGCACGGCGCGTTTGAGCGATTCGGGCAGCGTTTGCCATGCCAGGTGCTGGTTGGCAAAGAGGGTGTCGCCGCCTTCGCCGGGCAGCTCCTGCGCATGCAGCAGCGACCCCAGGCTCGGTGTTTGCTTGTACGACAGATCCGAGTGCCAGTAATGCCCGGCATCGCCCAGGCCGATCGGCTCGCCGTTCTCCTTGATGTTGGACACCACCAGCACTTCCGGGTGCCCGCGCAGTTGAAAGTTGCGCAGCACGTGAATCTGCAGCGGCCCGAAGCGACGGCTGAATTCCACCTGCTGGGCCGGTGTGATGCGTTGATCGCGAAACACCAGCACGTGGTAATCCAGGTGCGCGCGATGGATACGCGCGAAGGTGGCGGCGTCCAGCGGCTGCGCAAGGTCCAGCCCGATCACCTCGGCGCCCAGCGGAGCGTCGAATGGCACGATCCTGACGCTGGAGCTCTGCACGGGGGAAGACGCATCGCGCGGCGTGTGCACACGCGCTGCGGAAGTGATGCTGGCCATGACGTGGCACCTCGACGGCAACGAAAGGCCGCCTGGGCCGGCGGCCGGACATACCACTCTAGGCAGTCGTGTCACTGCTGCGAACGTACGATTTGCAAGGTGCTTATGCGCTGCAGACATATGCAGCACTCACAGAAGAGCAAGGCCCCTCACGCTGCGCGCCACAGCGTCCGTGAGCTGGCCTGCAGCACAGCCACCGGGCCGCGCGTCGCATGCCGTTGCCCGCATGCGACGCGTTTTACCCGCGCTTATTCGCTCCGCAATGCCAACGCCGGCGGCGTGGACAGGATGCGCCGCGTGCCCGACCAACCCGCCAACAGACTCAAGGCCAGCCCGAATGCGCCGCCGAGCAGCAGGCGCGGCCAATCCGGTGTCAACGCCATCTCGAACGCCTGCTTCCCCACGACCGCGCCGATCACGGCCGCAGCGGTCACCGCCAGCGTCGCCGCCAGCAAGCCAAGCGCGCCGAATTCCACCAGCACCGCACCGCGTAGCTGGCCACGGCGTGCGCCCAGGGTGCGCAACACTGCGCTGTCGTAACGGCGTTCGCCCGCGGTGGCCTGCAATGCGGCCAGCAACACCAGCATGCCGGCCAGCAGGCTGAAGCCCATCACCAGTTGCACCGCCTGTGCCACCTGGTCGATGACCTCGCGCACGCGGCCCAGGATGGCATCGATATCCAGCAACGAAATGTTCGGATAGTCGCGACTCAGCGCCGCCAGCTTGGACGCATTGCCCGGCGGCAGGTGGAAGGCGGAAATCAGGTTGTACGGCGCATCGCCGACCGATCCTTGATTGAGCAGCAGGAAGAAGTTGACCCGGAACGAATCCCAATCGGCCTTGCGGATGCTGGTCACGGTGAACGTGCGTTGCTGTTCGCCCAGCAGCAGGGTGATGCGATCGCCCAGTTTGAGCTGGTAGCGCTGCGCCCAGCCTTCTTCCACCGAGGCTTCCGCCGCGGTGCTGTCGGCCGCCCAGAACTTGCCCTGCAGCAGCGTATTTGCCGGCGGGAACGCGTGACGCCAGGAAAAATTCACCGGGCGGTTGTCGCCGTCGCCGTCGTCGGCCGGGTCGCGGTCGCCACGCACCGGCGGTTTGTCGTTGATGGCCACCAGGCGCCCCGTGGAAAACGGCTCCACGGCCGCATCCTTCACCCCCAGGCCGCGCAGCGTCTGCAGCACCGGCTGGGTTTGTTCGGGCTGGATGTTCATCAGGAAGTAGTTGGGCGTATCGGCCGGCAGGCGGTCGCGCCATTGACCGAGCAGGCCCGGGCCGACCACCGCCAGCAGCAACAGCGCGCACAACGACAGCGACAGCCCGACCAGTTGCACCACGCTCAAGCCGCGGCGCCGTGTCAGCGAGGCCAGGCCAAGTTTCCAGGCACCGCGCAGACGGTGCTGAATCGGTCGCAGCAACGCGAGCAGGCCCAGCCCCAGCAACATCGCCACCAGTGCCAGCGCGGCCAGGCCGCCCAGCACCCAGCCGGCCAATACCAGGTTGCCGGTGGCATAGACGGTGAGCGCCAGCGTGGCGGCCAGGGCGGCGCCATACACCAGCAACGAGCTGGGCGGCACTGCAGCAAAGCTGCGGTTGAGCACGCGCATCGGTGGCACGTTGCGCAGCCGCAGCAGCGGCGGCAGGCCGAAGCCCAGCAACAGCACCAGGCCGATGCCCGCACCGGCCAGGGCCGGGGTGGCCTGCGGCAGCGGCAACCGGTTCGGGATCAGGCTGCCCAGCGCCTGTACCAGGCCTTCCTGCGCAAGCATGCCAAGCCCGATACCGACCAGGCAGGCCGGAATCGCCGTCAGCAGCAACTGCAGCGACAGCATTGCCAGGATGTCGCGCTGGCGGGCGCCCAGGCAGCGCAAGACCGCCACGGTGTCGATGCGTCGCATCGCAAACCGGTTCGCTGCCAGGGCCGTGGCCACGCCGGACAACAGCACCGCCAGCAACGCCGACAAGGCCAGGAAGCGGCCGGCGCGATCAAACGCTGCACGCATGCCGCGTTGGGTGTCTTCAATACCCACCAGGCGATACTCGCTGGCGCGTGGCTTGAGCCAGGCGCGCAAGTCGGCGATGGCATCCGGTGCGCCGGCGAACATCAACCGATAGGAGGCGCGGCTGCCGGGGCCGAGCAGGCCGGCGCCGTCGATATCGGCGCGATTGACCAGCAGCGGCGGCGAGAGCTGCATCAGCTCCCCGGAGGCATCGGGCTCGGCGCGCAACACGCCGGTGATGGTCAGATGGCCGGCACCGAATTCCAGTTGCTCGCCCACGTGCAGGCCCAGCGCTTCGAGCAGACGCGGATCGGCATAGGCCTGGCCCGGCGGCGGTGCGCTGGCGACGCTGCCTTCCGTCCCGGTGCCGTCCTTGGACACCAGCAACTGCCCGCGCAGCGGGTAGCCGGGGCCGACGCCGCGGATATTGGCCATCTGGCTGGCATCGCCATGGAACAGCACGCTGGGAAAGCTGACCATGCGCGTGCTCTGCAGGCCGCGTCGCTGGGCTTCTGCGGCGAAGTCGGCCGGGATCTCCTGCCGCCCGGTCACGCCCAGATCACCGCCGAGCACTTCGGCCGCGCTGGAGGTCAGCGCGAGCGTCACCCGGTCGACCAGGGTGCCCACCGCGGTCATCACCGCCACGCCCAGCACCAGCGCGGCGAACACCGTCAGCAGATCGCCGGCCAGGAATTCGCGGCGCACGGCGCGCGCGGCTTGGCGCACGACGTTCATGCCGCCGGACCGGTCTGTGCGTGCAGGCGGCCGCTGTCGATGCGGTAGATGTGCCTGCAGCGCTGCGCCAGGCTCATGTCGTGGGTGACCAGCACCAGGGTGGTGTCGCTGGTGGCATTGAGCGCGAACAACAGGTCGCTGATCTGCGCGCCGGTAGCCTGGTCGAGGCTGCCGGTGGGCTCGTCGGCAAACAGGATGCGCGGGCGGGCCACGAAGGCGCGCGCCAACGCCACGCGTTGCTGCTCGCCACCGGACAGCTGGCGCGGGTAATGCCGCGCACGTGCACTCAGGCCCACGGCCTCCAGCACTTCGCGCACCCGCGCCGGATCCTCGCGCCCGGCCAGTTCCAGCGGCAGTGCGATGTTTTCTTCAGCAGTCAGCGCCGGCAGCAGGTGAAAACTCTGGAACACGAAGCCGACGTCGCGGGCGCGCAGCGCAGCGCGCGCTTCTTCGTCGAGCTGGCCCAGGTCCTGGCCCGCCAGCGCAATGCTGCCGCGGCTGGGCAGGTCCAGCCCGGCCAGCAGGCCGAGCAGGGTGGTCTTGCCGGAACCGGATGCGCCAACGATGGCGATGCTGTCGCCTTCACTGACCGTCAAGCTCACGTTGTCGAGGATGTGGAGCGTTCCCTCCGGGCCACTGACGGACTTGCCGACCTCGCGAACGTCGATGGCGGTGCGGGTGCTGGAGCGGGGGGCCAGACTGTCGATGAGGAATCTCCGAATGCGTGAAAGAACACTGCGATATGGCGTGCTGGCCCTGTGGCTGCTGACACTCTCCCTGCTTGCGCCGGGGATTGCCTCTGCCAAAAGTCCGGTCGCCACTGCGCCGGTCCTGGTGGTGGGCGACAGCCTGAGCGCTGCGCACAACATCCCGGTGCAGTCCGGCTGGGTGACCTTGCTGGACCAGCGCCTGAAGCGTGACATGGCGACGCCCCCGGCAGTCGTCAATGCCAGCATCAGCGGCGAAACCACCTCCGGCGCGCTGACCCGGCTGCCGGGCCTGCTGGAAAAGCACCGCCCCGGCGTGGTGGTCATCGAGCTCGGCGGCAACGACGCGCTGCGCGGGCTGACCCCGGCCCAGCTCAAGGGCAACCTGGAAAAGATGATCCAGCTCAGCCAGCACGCCGGTGCCAAGGTGCTGCTGCTCGGGATCGACGTGCCGCCCAATTACGGCCCAGCCTACCGCGAGCGGCTCAAGGCCACCTATGCGGACCTCTCCACACAGTACAAGACCGCGCTGGTGCCGTTCTTCCTGGAAAAGGTCGCGCTGCAGCCCGGCCTGATGCAGGCGGACGGTCTGCACCCCACCGCCGCCGCGCAACCGAAGGTGCTGGAGACGGTATGGCCGGCATTGCGCCCGCTGCTCGGCCGCTAAATGCCGCGGAACACGAAACGTTATCCGGTCTTCACGCTCTTTCCACCGTCGATCCGGCATGTTTCACAAAGCTGAAGACCGAGGAAAGTCCATGCGTCAGACCAAGGAAACGTCCGGCCTCGTGCTGGTCGTCGAAGACAACCGCAATATCTCCGAAATGATCGGCGAGTACCTGGAAGGCCGTGGCTTCGAGGTCGACTACGCGCAGGACGGCCTGGACGGCTACCGTCTTGCCGCGGAGAACAGCTACGACGTGGTCGTGCTGGATCTCATGCTGCCACGCCTGGACGGCATCGAAGTGTGTCGCCGCCTGCGTAACGACGCACGCAAGTCCACCCCGGTGTTGATGCTGACCGCCCGCGACACGCTGGACGACAAGCTCACCGGCCTGGGCTTTGGCGCCGATGACTACCTGACCAAACCGTTCGCGATTCAGGAACTGGAGGCGCGCCTGCGTGCCCTGATCCGCCGCGAGCGTCGCCAGGTGGGCTCGGAAGTGCTCAAGGTCGCCGACCTAGTGCTGGACCCGGTGAGCATGCGCGCCACCCGTGCCGGCACCGAGCTGCAGCTCTCGCCGATCGGCCTGCGCCTTTTGACCATCCTGATGCGCGAATCGCCGCGTGTGGTCACCCGCCAGGAAATCGAGCGCGAAATCTGGGGCAACGGTTTGCCCGATTCGGACACCCTGCGCAGCCATCTGTACAACCTGCGCAAGATCATCGACAAGCCGTTCGACCGTCCGCTGCTGCACACCGTGCAGAGCGCCGGCTATCGCATCGCCGACATCGCCCAACCGATGGCGTGATGTCACGCGCCGGCCGCCGTTCTGGCGGCCGGCCGCTGTATAGGCGCTCATGCGCCGATCGATCTCCTGTGCTGCCGGCTGGTTGCACGAAGGACTCACGGAAGCGTTGCCTATACTCCGGCGCTCTTCCCTGGATGCAGTAATGCCACACGGGCTTCCGAGAAAAATACGTCTCGCCTTCCTGCTGCAGGTCGCGCTGGCGAGCCTGGCGCTGGTGCTGGCCGGGTATCTGGTGTCGTTCGTCATCAAATACAGCCTGGTGCGCACCGTGCTCGCCGACGAGGCCGTGCATTTCTGGCAGATGCAAAAGAGCGTGCCGGACAACCGGCCGCCCAATACTCGCAATATCCAAGGGTATTTTTCGCCCGCCGGCACCGCCGCCGAGGCTGCACCGGCCGCACTGCGCCATCTATCTCCGGGTTTCAGCGAAGTGGCTGCCGCCGATGCGCTGGTGTATGTCGATCAACGCCCGGAGGGGCGGCTGTATCTGGTGTTTCCGCGCTCGCGTGCGGCGCATCTGACGCTGTGGTTCGGTGTGGTGCCGGCAATCGTGGTGTTGGTGGCGATCTATGGCGTGTCCTGGTTCACCTATCGGGTTTCCAAGCGGCTGGTCTCGCCGATCAGCTGGCTGGCCCGGCGCGTCTCGCATTGGGACCCACGCAACCCGGATGTGGACGAACTGGCTCCGGAGCGGCTGCCTGCCGAATTGCAGGGCGAAACGCGCCAGCTGGCCGCCGCGCTGCATGCGCTGGGGCTGCGCGTCAGCGAGCATGTCGCGCGCGAACGCAATTTCACCCGCGATGCCAGCCATGAATTGCGCACTCCGCTCACGGTGATCCGCGTGGCCAGCGACATGGCCTTGGCCGACGACGAGTTGTCGGCGCGCACGCAGCGCAGCCTGCGTCGCATCCAGCGCGCCGGCCACGATATGGAAGCGGTGATCGATGCCTTCCTGATCCTGGCGCGCGAAGCCGAGATCGACCCGCAGAGCGAAAATTTCGATGTGGCCGAGCTTGCCAGCGAAGAGCTGGAAAGTGCGCGCGAATTGCTTGGCGACAAACCGGTGTCGTTGCGCATGGTCGGCGACCGCAGCCTGCAGATGTTCGCCCCGCCCAGGGTCATGCGGGTGGTGCTCAGCAACCTGTTGCGTAACGCCTGCGCTTACACCGATACCGGCAGCATCGAGGTGGAGGTGACCCACGACCGCATCGTGGTCCGTGATACCGGCATTGGCATGAGCGAAGAGGCGCGTGCCCGCGCGTTCGAACCGTTTTTCCGCGCCGACCCCACCCGCCCGCAAGGCACTGGGCTCGGCCTGTCGATCGTCCGTCGGCTATGCGATCGCTTCGGCTGGCGTATCGAACTGCAGAGCCAAGCCGGCGTCGGCACGTCCGTGGCGGTGGTCGTCGCCTGAGGCGTCACTTTGTGGTCCTGCCGCCTGCTGATGACGCCTTGCTGCCGCTCAACAGTCAGGCGGCATGGCCGGAAGACGACGACCGGCTGCTGCACGCGCTTGGCTAACCGCTTCGATCACCCTATTTACCGCTCGGCAGCCGGAACGCTCAACGTGGTGCCAACAGTGCGCCGGCGCGTGGGCGTTTGCAGTGCCTTCAGCGACGTTGCAGGTGCCTGGCATTGCCGGCATTTCTTGCGCACACCGCCAATGCGGTCGCCACGTGCCCAAATCGCAGACGCCTACGTCCGTTGTGTGTGGGAACAGGGCCGGCAGGCTGCCGCCTTGAAAAAACGCGCCGGCATGGAGCGGCAGCCAAGGTCTCCCCTGCAGGCCGGCCGATCCGGCGACAGCCGCGCCGGATCGGCTCGGTTGCGTTCTAGCGTTGTTCCAATACCGGTGCCACGACCTTGCGCCAGATCGCGTAGCCATCGGCCGTCATATGCAGCCTGTCGGCGCGGAACAGTTCTGCGCGCGGTTTGCCGCTGGCATCGAGCATCGGGGTGTAGATGTCCACGAAGTCCACACGCGGCAGCGGGGCTAGCGCGTCCTTGATCAGGCGGTTGGCCTTGATCACGGCCGGCAGCAGTTGCGCGCGCGACGGGCTGGGCTTGATCGACAGATAGCTGATGCGTGCCTCGGGCAGGTCGCGGCGTACACGTGCCACGAATGCCAGCACATCATCGCGCACCTGTTCGGGTGTGCGGCCACTGTTGAGGTCGTTGTCGCCGGCGTACAGCACGACCTGGCGTGGCGCGTATGGAATCACGATGCGGTCTGCGTACCAGGTGCTGTCGCGCACTTCCGAGCCGCCAAAGCCGCGATTGATCACCGGTTTGCCCGGGAAATCCTGGGCCAATGTCTCCCAGAACCGGATCGATGAACTGCCGACGAACACGATGCCGTGCTTGGGCGGCGGCTGACGCGCGTCGCTCTCGGCGAAGCGTTGCATGTCTTGTTCCCAAGCGGCATTGGAGACCTGCGCCGGCACCGCCGGAGCGGTGTGCAGGGCGTCGGCATACGCATGGCCGGACAGAAGGGCTAGGGCGCACAGCACGCTGCGCAGGCGATGGATGGTCATGCAGGAACCTTCAAAGTGAAGCGGGCTGCCATGGTGCGCCAGGCTGGAAGCTGAGGGCAAACCTGCAGGCAGCTGGCGGGGCGGGGCGCCACGGTGCAAGATTCGCACTTTCCCCAGCAGCGACCATGCCATGCGTTTGATTTGTTCCCCTCTTCGCCCATGCGGCAGGACGCACTGACGCATGGCCGATCAATTGGGGCACGTCCCGCGCGGCCCGCGTCGCATGCTCAAGGCGGCGATCTGGTCATGGCAGGGATTGCGCGCGGCGTGGCTGCACGAATCCTCGTTCCGCCTGGAGGTCTGTCTGGCGGCAGTGCTGGTGCCGCTCGGTCTGTGGCTCGGGCAGTCGGGACTCGAGCGCATTGCACTGCTTGCACCACTGTTGATCGTGCTGGCGGCCGAACTGCTGAACTCGGCCATCGAAGCGGTGATCGAACGCTACGGCCCGGAACATCACGTATTGGCCGGGCGTGCCAAGGACATGGGCTCGGCGGCGGTGTTCGTGCTGCTGATCAATGTGCTGCTGTGCTGGGGATTGATCCTGTTGCCGCGGCTGTGGTGACGCGCGGCAGGCAGGGCGAGCCGGGCAGGGGCGTGTGCATGCGGGCTTGACCTGGCACGTGGCATGCTCGGGCTCTCTTCCAATGGAATCGCCTGCATGCCTGTCCTGATTCGCGCCTTGGTGTTGCTGATCCTGACCGCGTCGCTGTCCGGTTGCGGCTACAACGCGATCCAGCAGAAGGAAGAGGGCGTCAAGGCCGGTTGGTCGGAGGTGCTCAATCAGTATCAGCGCCGCGCCGATCTGATTCCCAACCTGGTACGCACCGTGCAGGGCTACGCCCAGCAGGAACGCCAGGTCCTGACCGAAGTGACCAATGCGCGTGCGCGCGTGGGCCAGATCCAGGTCAACGCCGATGACGAAGCGTCGTTGAAGCAGTTCCAGCAGGCGCAAGGCGAGTTGGGTAGCGCGCTGTCGCGGTTGTTGGTGGTCAGCGAAAACTATCCGCAGCTCAAGTCGGACCAGTCGTTCCGCGATCTGCAGGTGCAGCTGGAAGGCACCGAAAACCGCATCACCGTGGCACGTGGCCGCTATATCCAGACCGTGCAGGACTACAACACCTACATCCGCTCGTTTCCGCAGGTGATCACGGCCAAGATCTTCGGCTACCAGCCCAAGCCCAATTTCAGCGTGGAAAACGAAGCGCAGATCTCGCGCGCCCCGCAGGTGGATTTCGGTAATCAGCAGACGCCGCAGCAGGCACCGCAGCAACAGCCCGCGCCGCAGCCTGTGCAGTAATCAGTTGCTGTGCGTGCACGGCGCTTGTGCAGTGGTCGCTAGCAAGCGCAGTACGCGCGCTGTCGAGCAACGTACGGGCACGCGCCAGGTGATGCGCGCCGAGCTGCACATCAGCACGAATCTGCGGACCAAGCCGACAGACCGTGTCGAGGCGAGACCTAGCCCTCTCCCATCGAGGAAGGGCTTGGTGAGGGTAGGCCGCCAGGCTTCGCGGTCGTTCGACCACCCGTGGCTTCGCTTCAGGCGCACACGTTCTCTGTAAGTGGCAACGTCCTGCAGGGAAGACGCAATCGCAAAACCCCGCGCTGATGGACGATCGGCGCGCATCAGGTAGGAGTTGGCAATGCGACGAATGTGTTTGCGAGTGGTGTGGATGATGGCGTTGCTGCTGCCGGCATCGCTGCTGGCGCAGGAGTTGGCTGCCATCCCGCCGCTGCGCTCGCCGGTGGTCGACGTCACCGGCACCCTGGATGCGGCGCAGATCCAGCAACTCGAGCAACAGGCGCTGGCCTTGCAGCAGCGCAAGGGCGCGCAGTTGCAGATTTTGATCGTGCCGACCACGCAGCCGGAAGCGATCGAGCAATACACCCAGCGCGTGTTCGACCAATGGAAGATCGGTCGCAAGGGCGTGGACGACGGCGTGCTGCTACTGGTGGCCAAGGACGACCGCCGCGTCCGCATCCAGCCGGGCTACGGCCTGGAAGGCGCCATTCCGGACATCACCGCCAACCGCATCATCCAGGAATATCTGGCGCCGCGCTTCCGTGAGGGCGATTACGCTGGTGGCATCACGGCGGCGACCGCAACCCTGGCCGGCCTGATCGAGGGCGAGGCCCTGCCGGCGCCGGTCAGCGGGCATGCCGAGGGCGGCAACGGCGCGGGCGGCGGTGGCTGGATCATGGCGCTGTTCATCGGCTTCGTGGTGGCCATGGTGGCGCGCGGCATCCTGGGCGCGCTACCGCGCCCGCTGCGCGCCGTGCTGACCGGCGTTGCCGCCGGCGGTGCGGCGTTGCTGTTGACGTCGTTGCTGTTGGCCAGTGCGGGCGCGGCGCTGATCGGCCTGCTGGCCGGCCTGTCCTCCGGCTCGCCCGGCCGCTTTGTCGGTGGCGGAGGCTGGGGCGGCGGCTTCGGCGGCTTCGGTGGATTTGGCGGCGGCGGCCGCGGCGGTTTCGGCGGCGGTGGTGGCTGGGGCGGTGGCGGCGGGTCATCAGGAGGCGGTGGCGCCTCGGGGAGCTGGTAATGCGGTGGCTCAGGCATATCTTCGCGCCCTCGGCGCAGCGCACTTTTCCAGCCGCATGCATGGACGCCATTGCGGCGGCGGTGACCGCGAGCGAGCGCTCGCACACCGGCCAGATCATGGTCGCGGTCGAGGCCGACCTGCCGCTGGAGGCGTTGTGGCGAGGGCACAGCGCGCGGCAGCGCGCCGAGCAGGCCTTCGCCCAGCTGCGGACCTGGGATACCGAAGCCAACAACGGGGTGCTGATTTACCTGCTGCTGGCCGACCACGCCATCGAGGTGGTGGCAGACCGCGGTCTGCGCAGCCGGGTGCCGGAAGCGCGCTGGGCAGAGGTGTGCCGGCGCATGCAGCAATTCCTGCGCGAAGGCCAGCACGAAGCGGCTGTCCTGGCCGGCATCGAGGCGGTGACCGAGCTGTTGGCCGAGCATTTCCCGGCCACAGACGGCGCGCAGCATGAAGACGAGCTACCTGACCGGCCGCGGATTTTAGGCTGAGCGCGTGCGAGGTGTCAGAATAGCGGCCTCGCTTGTTTGTGATACGCGGTCCGCATGATCTATCTGCACGCCATCGACCCCATCGCCTTCTCGCTCGGCCCGGTGCAGGTGCACTGGTACGGCTTGATGTATTTGGCGGCGTTTTTCTCGGCCTGGGCGCTGGGCCGTTCGCGCATCCTGCGCGGTCGCCTGCCCGGGGTAGACATGGATGGTTTTTCCGACCTGCTGTTCTACGGCATGCTCGGCGTGGTGTTGGGCGGGCGCATCGGCTACATGCTGTTCTATGCGTTCGAGACCTTCCTGGCCAACCCGCTGATCCTGTTCAAGGTCTGGGAAGGCGGCATGAGCTTCCACGGCGGCCTGCTTGGCGTGTTGATCGCCTGCTGGCTGTGGGCGCGCAAGCACCGGTTGCACTTCTTCGATGTGATGGACTTTGTCGCCCCGCTGGTGCCGCTGGGTCTTGGTTTCGGGAGGCTCGGCAATTTCGTCGGCGGCGAATTGTGGGGCAAATTCACCCAGGCCGGCTGGGGCGTGATCTTTCCGCACGCGCCGGAACTGGCGGACCGGTTGCCCGCGCAGATCCAGGCGCAGTACGCCGCCGGCGCGTTGAACCAGTTCGCACGCCACCCATCGCAGCTCTATGAAGCTGCACTGGAAGGCGTGGTGATGTTCGTGGTGTTGTGGACGTTCTCCATGAAGCCGCGCTCACGGTATGCGGTCTCTGGCCTGTTTGCATTGCTGTATGGCGTGTTCCGTTTCATCGTCGAATTCGTGCGCGTGCCCGACGCGCCGATCGGCTACCTGGCCTTCAATTGGCTGACGATGGGCCAGATTCTGAGCCTGCCGTTGATTGCGGTTGGCCTGGTGCTGCTGGCGATGTCGCGCCGCGCGCCGGTGTTGCAGCCGGTGCTGCCGGCGCCCGCAGGCGTGGAGGCTGCCAAGTGAAGCCGTACCTGGAGTTGTTGCAGCACGTGCTGGAACACGGTGCAGAGAAGTCCGACCGCACCGGCACCGGCACGCGCAGCGTGTTCGGCTGGCAGATGCGCTTCCATCTCAACGACGGCTTCCCGTTGGTGACCACCAAGAAGCTGCACCTGCGCTCGATCATCCATGAGTTGCTGTGGTTCCTGAAGGGCGACACCAATATCGGCTACCTCAGCGACAACCAGGTACGCATCTGGGACGAGTGGGCCGACGACAACGGCGATCTCGGTCCGGTGTACGGCAAGCAGTGGCGGCGCTGGACCGGCCCGGACGGTGTCGAAATCGACCAGATGCAGTGGCTGGTGGATGAAATCAAGCGCAATCCGGATTCGCGTCGGCTGGTGATCAGCGCCTGGAATGTCGGCGAGCTGCCGCAGATGGCGCTGATGCCGTGCCACAGCCTGTTCCAGTTCTATGTGGTGAACGGCAGGCTCAGTTGCCAGCTCTATCAGCGCAGCGGCGACATCTTCCTGGGCGTGCCGTTCAATATCGCCAGCTATGCGCTGCTGACGCATATGGTGGCGCAGGCCACCGGCCTGGGCGTTGGCGATTTCGTGCACACGCTGGGCGATGCGCACTTGTATTCCAATCATTTCGAGCAGGCACGCGAGCAACTGACGCGCACGCCGCGCGCGCTGCCCACCTTGCGTTTGAATCCCGAGGTCACCGACCTGTTCGCGTTCCGCTTCGAAGACATCTCCATCGAAGGCTACGACCCGCATCCGGCGATCAAGGCGCCGGTGGCGGTTTAAAACTCATTACTCAAAGAAGAAATTATGCAGAGACGTCTGTTCCTTTCGGTTGCGGGTCTCATGTTGGCTTCGACCAGTACACTGGTTTTTGCCGAGACTGTGCGTGGTCCGGCAGGTAGCATTGAGCTTCCTAATGGCATTACGGGTACGCTAGCCCCGTCTAACCTGGTGCATCCTGATATTGACAGAAGCGCAATCATTACGTTGAACAGCGCGCAGTTCGATGCAAACAGGCCGGTCACGGTTGAGATGAGCTGCGCACCGGCGATCGGTCCGTTGGATTCGGCAACAGGCATGGAGCGATTGGCGGCGGCAACGTTTCATCTCGATAAAAAGCTAAAGCGTGAAAAAGGCGAGTGGATCAAGTTCGGTCCTCTTCAGGCTTATCGCACCGATGCCTCGCGTGTAGATGGTACGCGGCTCACGCAATGGATGATTCCATTAGTTACCTCGTTTGCCTGGGTCAAGTTCAACCGGCCCAGCACAGCGCCCATGGAGCAAGACGTGTTGAACGCTGTCGCCGCGATGAAAATCCTGTGTGGTCCTTTTGCTGAAGATAAGAAGAGTGATTGATTTGAAACTTTCGTTGATCGTGGCGCTGGACCGCAACAACGCCATCGGTCGCGATAACGAGCTGCCGTGGAAGCTGCCCGATGATCTCAAGCGCTTCAAGGCGCTGACGCTGGGCAAGCCAATCCTGATGGGGCGCAAGACGGCGCAGTCGCTGGGGCGTGCGTTGCCGGGGCGGTTGAATCTGGTGCTGACCCGCTCGGGGCAGGTGCCGTTCGACGGCATGCAGGCGGTCGCATCGGTGGAGCAGGCGATCGAACGCGCCGTGCAGGAGGGGGCGCAGGAGCTGTGCGTGATCGGTGGCGGGGAGGTGTATCGCCTGACCATGGAACGCGCCGATCTGCTGGCCGTGACCGAAGTGGACACCGCGGTGGATGGCGCCGATACGCACTTCCCGCCGATCGACCCTGCGGTGTGGTCGCCGGCGAGGCGCGAGTTACATGCTGCCGACGCCCGGCATGCCCATGCGTTTTCGTTCGTGGATTACGAACGCCGCTGAGCGATGCAGGGTCGCGCCCGGCACCGCGATGGCGACGGGCGCCTCGCGCGCTCAGTCCTGTGGCGTATCGACTGACGGCTTGGGGCCGGCCGCTGCGTTCCCCGCAGTGCCGCGGTTGCCGCGCGAGCGCTGACGCCCCTGACGCTCACGTGGACGCCGCGGTGCGCGTGCGACCGGTGCCGGCCCGGTCACTTCCCGTCCGGGCACCTGCACCACGCGCAGCTCCTCGCTATCCAGCTGCAACGCCGTGAGCTTGCCGCCCCAGACCGCGCCGGTATCGATCGCATGCACACCCTGGGTGATCGTCAGGCCCAGTGCGGACCAATGCCCGCAGACGATCTTCAGGTCGCGCTCGACCCGTCCCGGCACTTCGAACCAGGGATACAGGCCCTGTGCCTGCGTCCCCGGCGTGCCCTTGTCGTCGGTGGCGATGCGCCCACGCGGGGTGCAGTAGCGCATGCGGGTGAACAGGTTGATGATGGCCCGGCTGCGGTCGTAGCCGCTCAGGCCCGGCGACCAGCCCGGCTGGTCGCCGTACATATTGCGCAGCAGCTTGCGATAGCCGCCGCCCTGCAGTTGCTGCTCGACCTCGCGTGCATGCTTTTCGGCCATCTGCGTGGTCCACTTCGGCGCCAGCCCGGCATGGATCATCATCCAGCCCAGGGTGCGGTCCACGTGCGCCAGCTTCTGCATGCGTAGCCAGTCCAGCAACGCATCGCGATCTTCGGCCATCACGATGCGCAGCAGATCCGGGTTGACCTTGCGCTGCTCTTCTTCCGAACGCGCACCGATCGCCAGCAGCGACAGGTCGTGATTGCCCAGCACCACCACGCTGTGCGCGCGCAGGGAATGCACCAGGCGCAGCGTTTCCAGCGATTGCCCGCCGCGGTTGACCAGATCGCCGCAGAACCACAGCGTGTCCTGGGCGGGGTCGAAATTGATCTTCTCCAGCAACCGCTGGGTGATGTCGTAGCACCCTTGCAGGTCGCCGATGGCCCAGACGCTCATTGCGCGCGCTCCCTTACTCCGGCATTCATCAGTGCAGCGTCCTGGGCACGCTCAGCACGAAGGCGGCGATCGGAGCGATAAATTCGGTGCCATCGTCGGCCACCATGTCGTAGTGGCCCTGCATCTGTCCCTGCTCGGTCTCCAGCAGTACGCCGGAGGTGTAATGGAAAGCTTCGCCCGGTCGCAGCCACGGCTGTTCGCCGACCACGCCTTCGCCATCCACCTGCTCGGTGCGCCCGTTGCCATCGGTGATCTGCCAATGACGCGCGATCAGGCGCGCAGGCACCGCGCCCGCATTCTGGATGCGGATGCTGTAGGCAAAGGCGTAGCGGCCTTCGTCCGGGGTGGATTGATGGGCGAGGAAGCGGGGCGATACCTCGACCTCGACGCGGTAGCGCGGATCATCTTGCATGGCGAAAGTCTAAATAAAACGGTGTGGGAGCGGCGCTCAAGCCAGCTCGACATTGGCCAGCCGGATGAAATCCGCGACCTCCAGTTGTTCGGCGCGTGCATCCGGGCGCACCTGCGCGGCGTCGAAATGGGCCGGTTCGCAAATGGTGGACAAGGCATTGCGCAGGGTCTTGCGGCGCTGCCCGAACCCGGCGCGCACCACATCGGCGAAGCGGCGGCGGTCGTTGATCTGCACCGTGGCCGGGTCGCGCGGCACCAGCCGCACCACGGCCGAGTCCACCTTCGGCGGCGGCCGGAATGCGCCCGGCGGCACCACGAACAGCGCAGTCACCTCGCAATACGCCTGCAGCATCACGCTGAGCCGTCCGTACACCTTGCTGCCGGGGCCGGCGGCCATGCGGTCGACCACTTCCTTTTGCAGCATGAAATGCATGTCGGTCACGGCAGCGGCATGGTCCAGCGCATGGAACAGGATCGGCGAGGAGATGTTGTAGGGCAGGTTGCCGACCAGGCGGATTGGCGTGCCATCGGCCAGTGCAGTGAAATCCACGCTGAGCACATCGCGGTGGATGATGCTCAGCGCGCCGATCGGGGCCGCCGCTTCGGTCAACGGCGCGATCAGGTCGCGATCGAATTCGATCACGGTCAGCGCGCCATGCCTGCGCAGCAACGGAAAGGTGATGGCACCCTGGCCCGGGCCGATCTCGACCAGATGCTGGCCGGCGCGCGGGTCTACCGCCTGCACGATGCGGTCGATGTAATACCGGTCGGCAAGAAAGTGCTGGCCAAGCGACTTCTTGGCCGGTGCGCTAAAAGAAGAATTCATCTGCGCAGTTTAACGGAGGCCGCGCCTGCACGCGGTGTCGTTCGCGTGCCCGCCTGGCCTGGCGGATCGGCGGCGTGCGCCATGCGGCAGGCCCGCGCCGAGCAAGCACGCGTGGTGTTAGCGGCGCGCCGCCAATCGGGCGCACAACGCAGTGGCTGCCATCAGGCTGGAGGGGTCCGCGATTCCGCGGCCGGCCAGTTCCAGCGCAGTACCGTGATCCACCGCCACGCGCGGGTAGGGCAGGCCCAGGGTGATATTTACAGCCTGCTCGAAGCCGCTGTACTTGAGCACCGGCAGGCCCTGGTCGTGATACATCGCCACCACCGCGTCGAAACCGCGCAGTTTCTGCGGCAAGAACGCGGTGTCCGCCGGCAGCGGGCCGATCAGCTGCATGCCCTCGCCGCGCAGCTGCTCCAGCACCGGAATGACGATATCCAGTTCCTCGCGGCCCAGGTGACCGTCTTCGCCGGCATGCGGGTTGAGGCCGAGCACGGCGATGCGCGGGTGCTCCAGACCGAAGTCGCGCTGCATCGCTGCATGGGTAATGCGCAGGCATTGCAGCAGCGCATCGGCGGTGATCGCATCGGCCACCGCACGCAGCGGCAGATGGGTTGTCACCAGCGCGACGCGCACGATGCTGTTGGCCAGCATCATCACCACCGGGCAACCGGCTTGTTCGGCCAGCAGTTCGGTGGTGCCGGTGTAAGCAATGCCGCCGGCGTTGATCACTGCCTTGTGCACCGGGCCAGTGACGATTCCCTGCAGGCGGCCGGCGAGGCAGTCACCCGCGGCGCTGCGCAGGCCGGCGATCACTGCTGCCGCATTGGCCGGGTCGGGTGCGCCCAAACGCGTGGTCACGGCCTGGCGAACGGGATGCAGCGGCAGGTCGCCGGGTGCACGTGCCGGCTGGTCGGGATCGAGCAGCCGTACAGGCAACGACAGCGCCGTTGCGGCGCTGTGCAGGGTGTCTGGGTCGGCGTAGGCAATCAGATGCGCGTCCGAGCGCGGCTGCTGCGCAAGCCGGATGCATAGCTCCGGCCCGATTCCGGCCGGCTCGCCTGGCACCAGCGCGAGCGACGGGACCATCATGCTATCCGGCTGCCCGGTCTCAGCGCGTCGGCTTTGCCGGCGGCGGCGAAGGCGCTGCCGGGTCTGCCGATTTGGCCGGAGCGGCAGTGGCATTGTCATCGGCGCGGTCGCCGGTGCGGTAGCTCACGTACGCTTCGCCACGCAGTTCCTGCAGATAGCGGTTGTACTCTTCTTCCAGCTTGCGGCGACCGATGGTTTCACGCACCTGCGCGCGCTGGTTCTCGGCGCTGACGTCGGTCTGGCGGCTACCGACGCGCTGCACGATGTGCCAGCCCGCCTGGGTCCGGAACGGTTCGGAGACTGCGCCGTCGGTCAGGCTTTCGACCTGCTTGCCGAAGTCCGGGCCGAACGCATCGGCGGGGAACCAGCCCAGATCGCCACCCTGACCGCGGCTGTTGGTGTCCTCGGAGGACTCCTTGGCCGTCGCCTGGAAATCGGCACCACCAACGATGCGCGCGCGAATCGTATCGATCTTGGCCTTGGCCTGCGCCTCGGTCTGGTTCTCGCCGATCCGCACCAGGATGTGGCGTGCGTGGTACTCGGTGACCATCTTCTTTTCGCCGCCGGCATTGGCGTCGCGCATTTCCACCAGCTTGAGCAACTGGAAGCCACTCGGGCCGCGCAGCGGTCCGGCCACCTGGCCGGGCTGCATGTCGCGGATCAGCTGCGCAAATGCGTTCGGGATTTCATCCAGGCTGCGCCAGCCCAGATCGCCGCCTTCCAGCGCATTGGGGCTATCGGAATAACGCACCGCAGCGGCCGAAAAATCCAGCTCGCCCTTGTCGATCAAGGCTTTGACGCCATCGACCTTCTTCTGGCCGGTGGCGATCTGCTCGGCAGTTGCCCCTTCCGGCAAGCCGATCAGGATGTGCGCCAGGTGGTACTGGCTACCGGTGGCGGCCTGTTGGGCCAGTGCGGTATCCACTTCGCCTTCGCTCACGCTGATGCGGCTTTGCGCAAAACTCTGGCGCAGGCGCTGCACGATGATCTCGTCGCGCACCGATGCGCGGAAATCGGCGTAGCCCATCCCGTCGGCTGCCAGCTTCTGGCGCAGGCCGTCCACGGTCGTGCCGTTCTGCTGGGCGATGCTGGCGATGGCGCGGTTGAGTTCTTCGTCGCTGACGCGGATACCGTTGCCATCGGCACGGCTGACCTGCAGCTTGACCAGCACCAGGCGCTCAAGCACCTGCCGCTGCAGCACATCGTCTGGCGGCAGCTGGTTTTCGCGACCGGCGTACTGCGACTTGACGTTGCGGACTGCGCGATCGAGCTCGCTCTGCAGCACCACGTCTTCGTCGACGATGGCAGCGATGCGATCCAGCGGCTGGGATTGCTGTGCCGAGGCCAACGGCGAAACCGTGCTGGTGATGGCCAGCAGCGAGGCAAGAACAACAGAGAAAGGCTTGGTCATGGAATCAGGTTCGGATCGTAATCGTCCGGATTGGTCGTGGTGTTGCTGGGCGGGACCAGGTAGAGGTCGTCGCGGTAATAGCCGAGAATAGCACGGCGCAAAGTGCGGTCCGTGTTCTGCCCGAACGAGCTCAAGCCCTTCAGCACGAACTCAATCTGGATCGAGTTGTCCATCTCGCCATCGCGGTTGCGCACGAACCGGCGCACCAGCCCGCGTACCGCCAGGCAGCAGCTGTCCCATTGCACGCCACCGATGATTTCCAGCGGCTTGCGGTCCAGCAGCGAGTAGTAGTACCGACCGACCGCGCTCCAGCTGGGGTTGATCGGGTACAGGAAGGAGAAATCGGCCTGCTTGAGCTGGTCGCTGTTGTCGGTGAGGTTGCGACGGTAGCGATACGCCAGGTTGATGATGCCGTCGTTGTTGAGCAGATAGCGCGTGCGCAGGCTGGCCAGATCTTCCTTGCGCGAGTTCGGGTTCCACTGGTAGGTGGCGCCCATCGACCAGCGGTCGTTGATCATGTAGTTGGCGTCGGCCACCCAGGCGGACTTGCCCTGTTCGACGGTCTGCTCGCTGCCGGCTGCCGAATTGTTGCTGTTGTTGATGGTGACCAGCGAGTCGCTGAAGTACAGGATCTGGCCCGCGCTCAGCGAGAGCTTTTCGCGGCCGTCGTCCTGGCGCAGCCAGCGCGAGGTCACTGCCAGGGTCAGCTGGTTGGCATCGTTCTGGCGGTCGGCGCCGGTGTAGCGGGTGTCGCGGAACAGCTGCCCGTAGCTGAAGGTGAACGGACGGGTGTCGAACACCGGCAGATCGTCCTGGTCGCGGTACGGCACGTACAGGTAGTACATGCGCGGCTCCAACGTATTGAGATAGTTGGTGCCAAACAGCGAGGTTTCGCGATCGAAGTACAGGCCGGCGTCCAGCGAGGCGATCGGCAGGCTGCGCGTGGGCGTGCGGTTGCCGGTCAGCGGTGCGGTATCGGCCAGCGTGGAATCCAGCTGGTACGCGGTGTAGCGCCACGCCACGGTAGGCGTCAGGAACCATGCTGCGCCCGACAGCGGCATCGAGATGTAGGGCTTGACGTCCAGGCGCGCGCCGCTGCCGTATTGCTTGTTGCGGATATTGGTACGGACGTACTCGTCGCCATTGTTGTTGTTGGCGTTCGGGATGAAATTCACCTGGTACGAATCGTCGTGGGTGAAGCGCACTGCCTCGGCATAGATACCGGCCTCGAAAATGCCCAGCGGCTTTTCCCAGGTGAAATACGCGCGCGGCTGCCGGTTATAGGGCAGGGCCTGCTCGTCCAGCGTGTAGTCGGTGAGCTGCCAACGGTCGGCCATCAGGCCCGCGGTCCAGGTCTCGCCGGTGCCGTAGATGCCCACGGTGCTCTGCAGGCTGGAGGCCGAGCCCATGCCGTTGATGCGGCTGGTGAAATCTTCCACGTAGCGCGTGTCGCTGACCCAGGAGATGCTACTGCGCGCCTGCCAATTGCTGTTGACGTTGTGGTAGCCGCTGTAGAACACGCTGCCACGGTCCTTGTCGCGCAACTTGTCGTTGGGCAGGTAGTTGCCGGTGACTTCGCCGCGACCGCCCTCGTACAGGTACCGGAATTCGGTGCCGAACATGAAACCGCGCTTGCTCATGTAGCGCGGCAACAACGTGGCGTCGTAGTTCGGCGCCAGGTTCAGATAGATCGGCTGCAGGTAGTCGAAGCCGTTACGGCCGGACAGACCGAATTGCGGAAACAGCAGGCCGGTCTGGCGGCGGTCGTCGATCGGGAACTTGAACCACGGGAAGTACAGCACCGGCACCTTGCCGATCTGCAGCACCGCGTTGCGCGCGGTACCGAAACCTTCCTCGTTGTCGACGTCGATCTCCGGCGCGCGAACGCGCCAGATCGGCTGCGAGGGGTCGCAGGTGGTGTACGTGGACCGATGCATCTGCCCGACCTGGCCCTGCAGGTCCACCGATTCGGCGTCGCCATTGCCGCGGCGCTCCACCAACTGGTACTGGATGTTGGTGACCTTGTGGGTGTCGGTGTCCTGATTGCCCTCGGCGCGGTCGGCGACCATGCGGAAAGAGGTGTCCTGGTAGCGGACATTGCCTTCGGCGATGTAGTTGCCGGTTTCGGTGTCCATGCGCAGGTTGTCGGCACCCAGGAACTGGTCGCCGCGCTTCAACGCAACATTGCCTTGGTATTGCGGGGTGGTGCTGGTGCCGGAGAGTTGGTCGCCTTCGATGTCGGTCGGCAACTGCTGGCGCATTTCTGCGGCCTTGGGGTCGGCGGCGGGGGCGCCGTCGAAGCCGGGTAGCGGGTCTACGGCCGGGCACAGTCCCCAGTTCAACGGCTTGTCGGCAGCCATGGCCGGGAGGCAGATGGCGATGCTCAAAGGCAGGGGCAGCAGGCGGAGAGCTCGGCGCACGCGTGGGTTCAACCAATAAAATGGCGACTAGCTTGCCGCATACCCCGCATAGGGGCAATGAAGAGCGCCGGCGCCGGGAGGGCGAGGTTCATCGCACTCGGTGACGCGACCGGCGCCCTGGCCGGGGTTCAGCGCAGCGCTGCCACGTGCGCCACGCTGCTTTCGCGCAGCGCCTGCAGGTCGTAGCCGCCTTCCAGCATCGAGACCACGCGGCCGCGTGCATGGCGGTCGGCGAGTGTGCGCAGCGCGCCGGTGAGCCAGGCGAAATCGTCGTCGTCCAGCATCAGGTCGGCCAGTGGGTCGCGCAGATGCGCATCGAAGCCGGCGGAGATCAGGATCAATTGCGGGCGGAAGGCATCGACGAGCGGCAGCATCTCGTCTTCCCAGACATTACGGAAGCGCAGCCCGTCGCTGCCCGGTGGCAGCAGCAGGTTGTGGATATTGCCGACGCCGCGCTCGTACACGCTGCCCGAATGCGGATACAGCCCGGACTGGTGGGTGCTCAGGTACTGCACGGTGGGGTCGCGTTCGAAGATCGCCTGGGTGCCGTTACCGTGATGGACGTCGAAATCCACGATGGTGATGCGTTCCAGCCCATGCCGGTCGCGGGCGTGGGCGGCGGCCACGGCGATGTTGTTGAACAGGCAAAATCCCATCGACACCTGTGCGGTGGCGTGGTGACCGGGCGGACGCACGGCGCAGAAGGCGGTGCGGGCCTGGTCCTGCATCACCGCATCGACCGCGGCGATGCCGGCGCCTGCGGCGCGCAAGGCGGCCGCGCGCGAGGCCGGCACCATGCGTGTATCCACGTCCAGCTGACGATAGCCGTCGAAGGCGGTTTCCAGCACCGCATCCACCTGCTCGCGCTCGTGCACGCGGCACAGGTCGCCCAGCTTGGCCAACGGCGCTTCGCGCCAGTCCAGATCTGGGAATGCGCCGCGCAGGGCCTGGACGACCGCTTCCAGGCGGGCGGGGCTCTCCGGGTGCTCAGGGCCGGCGTCGTGACCGAGGCAGGCGGGATGGGTAAAGACCAACATGGGGCAACTCTAGCCTCTGTGCCGACCCGGGCACATGCTCAACCGCGTCGGCGGTCGTGCCGCCACAGGACTTCCTGCCGACCATCGGCACGCGCCAGCACGCGCGCCAACACGAACAGCAGGTCGGACAAGCGGTTGAGATAGCCGATCGCCTCGCTGCGTACCGCTTCCTGGCGCGACAGCGCAACGGTCTCGCGCTCGGCCCGGCGCACGATGGTGCGGGCCAGATGGCAGCGCGCGGCGGCCTCACCGCCGGCCGGCAAGATGAATTCCTGCAGTGCGGGCAGCGTCTGGTTGAAGGCGTCCAATTGCGTCTCCAGCGCCTGGATGTCGGCCGCGTCGATGGCCGCGTGGCCGGGGATGCAGAGCTCGCCGCCCAGGTCGAACAACTGGTGCTGCACGGTGGTCAGCAGTGCGGCGATCGGCTCCGGCACACCGGGGGCGGCCAGCAGCACGCCGATGGCCGAATTGGCTTCGTCCACGGTGCCGTAGGCATTGACGCGCAACGCATCCTTGCCGGTCCGGCTGCCGTCGCCCAGGCCGGTGCTGCCGTCGTCGCCGGTCCGCGTATAGATACGAGAGAGTCGATTGCCCATGGCTTAGCCGGCGTAGGGCTGGCGACGCGGTGCGGACAGACGCTCGGCAGCCACCTGGATCACCGCGGCGGCCGCCACGTACAGCGCGGCACTGCGCAGATAGGGCCCCAGCCAGTCGGTGTAATTCTTGAACCAGCCGGCCACGGTCGGGTCGGCCACGCTGGCGCTGATCCAGTAGAAGCTGCCCTGGGCGATCAGCTGGCACAACGCCACGGCGATCAGCAGGGCCGGCACCAGCCGCGCCAGCGCGCTCCACTGTGCGCCATGATAGTGCCGGCGCAGCCACATGCCGCCGGCCCACAGCGCGAAATACGCCGGGATCAGGCACCAGTAGGCGGGCGACACGCAGTAGTGCTGCCAGAAGCTCAGGCCCTGGCCGGTGATCACCAGCCAGTCCACCGCCACGGCCAGCAGCATCAGCAGTGGAAATGCCAGCTTGGTGCGCGCAGCCAGATGAAATCCGCCGATGAAGAACACCGCCCAGGACGCATCCGGAACCGGCGCGAAGTGATTGATCCGCGTGGCTGCCATCAATACGGCGAGCAGACTCAGAATCAGGGTGTCGTGCGAGCGAGAAGTCATGCGCGGAGCGGGCCGGATTACAGGCCCTGGAGTGTAGCGTGGAAGTGGTGCTGCCCGCGGCTTGGGCACGGCAGCTGCAGAACGAGTGCGCAGTGCCAGGCGCGCGTGGGCGGCGCCCGGAATCGGCCTGCACCACGCCTAGATCGCCGCGTCCGGGTGCGCCGTCCGCGCCCGCCCTGCGACTGCCCGCCACGCTGTGCCAGCCGCTGCATGCGTTTTGGGGAGCGCGTGACGCGCTGCGCTGCGTGCGAGCCGGGCAAGGCGCAGGTGGGCAGCGGGCGCGGCAGATGTCCCGCCCTTTGGCGGCAACGCGCAGGGGGCGAAGGCTTATCATGTGGGAATGACACATCCCCATGACGTTCTGATCGTTGGCGGCGGCCTGGTCGGCTCCAGCCTTGCGATTGCGCTGGACCGCCTCGGCCTGGATGTCGGGCTGGTGGAGGCCACCCCGGCCGGCACGCCGCCGGCAGTGTTTGATCAACGCAACCTCAGTTTCGCCGCGGCCACGGTGAACGCGCTGGGTGCGCTCGGGGTGATGGCCAAGCTGCGCAGCCCGCCCGGGCCGATCCGGCGCATCCATGTCAGCCGCGCCGGGGACTTCGGCCGCGTGCAACTGGACGCGGCCGATTACGGCCGCGACGCCTTCGGCCAGGTGGTGGTGGCACGCGACTTCGGCGATGCCTTGCAGACCCGTCTGGACGAACTGACCCATCTGCGGCGTTACCGGCCTGCGCGGTGCATCGGCATAGAGCCGGTGCAGGACGACGTGCGCGCGGTGCGCCTGGCCACCGATGCGGGCGAGCAACGTGTGCAGGCCAGACTGGTGGTCGGCGCCGATGGCAGCCATAGCGCGGTGCGCGAGCTGCTGCACATCGGTACCGATGCCCACGATTTCCTGCAGACCCTGTTCGTGGCGCGCGTGCGTGCGTCACGACCGCCCGATGGCACGGCCTGGGAGCGTTTTGGCGAACATGGGCCAACTGCGCTGTTGCCACGTGGCGACCGCCATTACGGTGCGATCCATTGCGTGGCGCGCGCCGAGGCCGAGGCCGTGGCTGCGCTCGATGACGCCGGCTGGCTGGCGCGCCTGCAGCGTGCCGCCGGCTGGCGTGCCGGGCGCTTCGTCGCCACCGGCGAGCGCAGTGCCTATCCGCTGGTGCAGGTGCTGGCCAACAGCCTCATCGCCGAGCGCGTGGTGCTGTTGGGCAATGCCGCGCAGACGCTGCATCCGATCGGTGCGCAGGGCTTCAACCTGGGGCTGCGCGATGCGCTGACGCTGGCCGAATTGATCGAGCACGATCGCAGCGATGCCGGTGCCGGTGCGTTGCTGGCCGAGTATCTGGCGCGGCGGCGGGTGGACCGCGAGCACACCATCGGGTTTTCCAGCGGTCTGGCGCGGCTCACCGGCAACCCGGCGCCGTTGCTGCGGCCGTTGCGTAGCCTGGGCTTGTTTGCCACGTCGCAGGCGGCCCCGCTGCAATCGATGCTGGTAGGCGGCGCCATGGGCTTTCGTGGCGATGTGCCGCAGCTGTGCCGGAGCAGCGCATGAGCCGGCGCAGCACGCGTGATGCGGTGATCGTCGGCGGTGGCGTCGTCGGCGCCGCCTGCGCGCTGGCGTTGAACGATGCCGGCCTGAGCGTTGCCCTGGTCGAAGGGCGTGAGCCTGTCCGCTGGCACGCCGATCACCCCGATCTGCGTGTCTATGCCTTCGCCGCCGACAACGCTGCGTTGCTCGACAGCCTGGGCGTGTGGAATGCGGTGTGTGCCGCGCGTGTGCAGCCTTACCGGCGCATGCGGGTCTGGGATGCCGGTGGCGGTGGCGAGCTGGGCTTCGACGCGGACACGCTGGGACGCGAGCAACTGGGATGGATCATCGAAAACGACGTGCTGGTGGACCGCTTGTGGGCCGCCGTGCATGCGGCCGGCATCGAAGTGCATTGTCCGGCACGCGTGGTCGAACTGGAGCAGGACACCGCCAGCGTGCGCCTGCGCCTGGACGATGGCAGCCGGCTGGAAGCGGCAATGGCCATTGCCGCCGATGGTGCAGCCTCCACCCTGCGTGAACTCGCCGGGCTGCCGGTCTCCCGGCATGCCTACGCACAGCGCGGCGTGGTTGCCTTCGTGGAAACCGAGCACCCGCATCAGGCCACCGCCTGGCAGCGCTTCCTGACCACCGGGCCGCTGGCCTTCCTGCCGTTCGCCGATGGCCGCAGTTCGATCGTGTGGACCTTGCCGGATGCCGACGCCGAGCGCGTGCTGGCGCTGCACGATGCCGATTTCTCGCGTGAGTTGACCCAGGCCTTTGCCGCGCGCCTGGGCGAGGTGCGCGTGGTGTCGGCACGCACTGCCTTCCCGCTGCAACGGCAGCTGGTGCAGCAGTACGTCAGCGGCCGCGTGCTGACCCTGGGCGACGCCGCGCATGTGGTGCATCCGCTGGCCGGGCAGGGCGTCAACCTGGGCCTGCGCGATGTGGCGGCATTGCGGCAGAGCGTGCGCGAGGCGATGGCCAAACGTGCCGATTGGGCCGCGCCGCATCGCCTGCAACGCTGGGCACGTACCCGGCGCAGCGAGAACACCGTGGCCGCCTACGGCTTCGATGCGATCAATACGGTGTTTTCCAACGACGAAATGCACCTGACCTTGTTGCGCGGATCGGTATTGGGCCTGGCCGGCACGTTGCCGCCGTTGGTCGATGCGCTGTGGAAGCGCGCCTCCGGCGGCGCGTGAGCCAATCGCACCCGCCGCCGGAATCGGCGTCGGCGGCTGTCTGTCATGCCTTGATATGCCTTTGATGCTATAGCGAAGGCAGCAGGTTCCATACGACGTGCGTGGCTGCCATGGCTACAGTCGCGCCATGACCTCGTCTGCGCCTCCTTCGTCCAAGCCGGCAGTGCTGTTGTTGTGCGGCCTGCTGTGCGACGCCGCCATCTGGCAACCGCAGCGCGTCGCGCTGCGCGATCTGGCCGATGTGCAGGTGATGGATTTCGCCGGCTTCGACAGCATCGCGCAGATGGCCGCGCATGTATTGGACGTTGCGCCGCCGCACTTTGCGCTGGCGGGACATTCGATGGGCGGGCGGGTCGCGCTGGAAATCATGCGCCAGGCGCCAGCGCGCGTGCTGCGGCTGGCCCTGCTCGATACAGGCATCGCGCCGCGCCGCGACGGCGAACGCGAAGAGCGGCTTGCATTGGTGCGACTGGCGCATGCCCAGGGAATGCAGGCGCTGGCTCAGCGCTGGTTGCCGCCGATGCTGCACCCCGATCACCGCGCCGATGGCGCGTTGATGGATGGCTTGATGGCCATGGTGCAACGGCAAAGCGCGCAAAGTTTTGCTGGGCAGACCAATGCCCTGCTGGAACGCCCCGATGCGGCACCGGTGCTCGCGCACATCACATGCCCGACGTTGTTGGGAGTCGGGCGACAGGACGCGTGGAGCCCATTGGCGCGGCATCAGGACATGGCACGACACATTCCGCAGGCGCGGCTGGCGATTTTCGAACACTGCGGGCACATGGCGCCGGTGGAAGCACCTGCCGCCGTCAGCGACGCGCTGCGCGACTGGTTGCAGGCCGCGTGATGGCGCGCCCGCCGAACGCATGGGACTACGGGGCCACTGCTGCCGAAACACGCAGTTCGCCGGGTGTCGAGATTGCCTTGGTCACGCCTTGAGGAACGCTGCATGCACGACGACGTCTCGATCATCATTGCCTGCGAGCAAGCGATCCGCCGGTTCGCGCTGTGCAACGACCGCCATGATCATGCCGGCCTGGCCGCGTTGTTCACCGACGATGGTGTGTTCGCGCGTCCCAGTGCACCGGATGCGCCCGTGCGGGGGCGCGAGGCCATCTTGCAGTCGTTTCGCGAGCGTGCGCCGCGCACCACGTGCCACCTGATGCTCAATACCTTGGTCAGCGTCCAGTCGCACACGCTGGCGCACGCGCACAGCCATGTCCTGCTCTACACCGCCGGCGATACCTCCGCAGCGCCGCCGTGGACGGCGCAATCGCCGGCATTGCTGGGCAGCTTCGAGGATGTGCTGGTGCTCGAGCAGGGGCGCTGGTTGTTCCAGCAACGGCTCGGGTCGCTGCTGCTGCGGGTCGGCACCGGCTGAGTCGGCGCATCCGGGCTGCAGACAACACCGTTACCCATCGCTGTCCCGATGGCGCATGTCGCGTGCCGCCGTCTTTGAGTCCTGTTTTCTCCCCTCCCCGTCGCGTCGCATCGCAGTCATCCATTCCCTTTGCATCGGAGATTCGCCTAGTGGAACGCGTCCGTTCGTCTGTTCGTTGTGGTTCGGTGTTGCCGCATGCGCTGTCGCCTCGTCAACCTGCGCTGATCATCGCTGCCTTGCTGGCCGCAGCGTCGCCAGCAGCGTGGGCGCAGGCCGTGCCGGAAACCGCGGCGCCACCGCAAGGCATCAATTTGGGTGGCACCAGTTTTCTAGATGGCTTCAGTTCCATGAAGCCTGGATGGACGGCCATCGAGTATCTGCGGTACTACGATTTCGATGCGATCAAAAATGCCAACGGCGATAATTCGCCGGCGTTCCGCGACCCCAACGTCGGGGTCAGCGTCGCGTTGACCCAGCTCATCTACGTCACGCCCTACACCTGGAAGGGCGGTTCGTTGAGCTTCAATGCGATCGTGCCGCTGGTCAATTACGACACCTCCGTCGCTGCCGATAGCCCGGTGCGCTTGAGCAGCAATGGCTTGGGTCTGGGCGATATCTCGTTCGGGCCGGCGCTGCAGATGCCGCCGGTGATGCGCGATGGGCGGGTGCTGTTCTTCCAGCGATTTGCCATCGACGCCTTCGCGCCCGTGGGCAAGTTCGATCGCGATGTCCCCATCAACCAGAGCACCGGTTTCTGGTCGGTCGCACCGCATTGGGCCTTCACCGTGCAACCCAGCGACAACTGGGAAATCAGCGGGCGGCTGAATTACCTCTACAACTTCCGCACCAGCCGCGCCGGCGGTGTGCCGCCGATTCCCGGGTTCCGTTTTCGCAACGGCCAGGCCGGCGATGTGCTGTGGGCAAACTTCGCCAGCTCGGTCAAGGTCACCGAACAATTGCGTCTGGGCATCAATGGGTATTACCTGCAGCAGTTAAAGAACAACCGCACCAACGACCAGAGCATTCCCGACAGCAAGCGCAGGCAGTTCTACGTTGGTCCCGGGTTGTCCTGGCGGTTCGACGAAAAGAACCTTCTCAACTTCAACGTTTACCTCCCCATCGAGGTCGAGAACTCGGTGGCGGGCAATAGCTACAACCTGATGATTGTGCACTCGCTGTAACGTGTGCGGGTCATGTGTCCTGCATTGCCTGTGCCGCGGTGCCGGCATGTGGACGATGCTGATGCGATGCGATCCGTCACGCGAACCTGCTTGCGCGGGAGGTCCGGCCTCATCGCTCAAGCCGGGTGCTTGGCGCGCAGGGGTATCGACGAGCAAAGCGCTCGTCTCACAGTCCCATGCTGTGCCGTTGCGTGTTGGCGTGTTCGCGGAACAGCAATTCCGCGCGTGCGCCATCGCGTTGCTCGATGGCCGAGACGATCGCGCCGTGTTGCCTGTGTCCGTAAAACAGATCGTCGTAGGCAAGCGCGGCAGTGCGTTGGCCGAACACGACGTTGACCGGGCTGACGAACGGCACCAAGGTGCAGCGCTCCACCGTTTCGGTCAGGATCGGCTTGTTGGCCGCCTCCACGATGGCGCGATGGAAACGGGCATTCATTGCGCCATATGCCTGCTCGTCGTCGGCACGGAGATTGCGGCTGGCCAGGATGCGGTCGCCTTCGCCCAGGCAGGCGTACAAGGTGGCGAGCAACTCGGCGGGGGCGCCCCGTTCGGCGACGGTGCGCGCGGCCATGCCTTCCATCACTGCGCGCACCGCCAGTGCATCCAGGCTTTCCTGCTGGCTGAAGCGCCGCACGGCGTAACCACGGTTGCCTGCCTGCACCAGCAGGCCTTCCTGGCACAACGCCGGCAGGGCCTGGCGGATCGGCGTGCGCGAAAGCGCCAGGCGCTCGGCCAGTGCCGCCTCGGTGAGGCGCTCGCCCGGCGCGAAGGTGCCGCACAGGATCAATTCGCGTAGCTGCTGGATCGCTTGCAATCGGTGGTTGTTCGCCATTGGCTCCATTCTCTCGCGCCATACCGCAGCGCACGTTCCTTCGACAGGGAAAACTCGCACTTACGTGTATAAAAACCTTGCGGATGAGATCGCTTGATGGCAATTTGGATCCCAAGGATACCGTTTTGGCGATCCGAAGTCGTTGGTCGTCCTTTGTTGGGATCCATTGCGTTGCAGATCCCAATCACCCACTGATGCGCGCCTGCCCCGACCGGGCCCGGCCCGCGTCGCAGGAGCACAACATGGCAAGCATCATCGGCGGTATCGGGACCTCGCACGTTCCCACCATCGGGGTGGCCTACGACAAGGGCAAGCAGCAGGACCCGGTATGGAAACCGTTGTTCGACGGCTACACGCCAGTGGCCGCGTGGCTGGCCGAGCAACGGGCCGACGTGCTGGTGTTCTTCTACAACGACCACTGCACGACGTTCTTCTTCGATCTGTATCCCACCTTCGCGCTGGGCGTGGGCGAACGCTTTCCGGTTGCCGACGAAGGCGCGGGGCTGCGCGAGCTGCCGCCGATCCGCGGCGACGTGCAGTTGCAGGCGCATATCGCCGAATGCCTGGTCAATGACGAATTCGACCTGACCGTGTTCCAGGACAAGCCGATCGACCACGGCTGCGCAGCGCCGCTGCCGCTGCTGTGGCCGCATGTGCCGGACTGGCCGGGCACGGTGGTGCCGATCGCCATCAACGTGCTGCAGTACCCGCTGCCGACGGCGCGGCGCTGCTATCGCCTGGGCCAGGCAGTGCGCCGCGCGATCGAATCGTATCCGGAAGATCTTCGGGTGGTGGTGGTGGGCACCGGTGGGCTATCGCACCAGATCCATGGCGAGCGCACGGGGTTCAACAACACCGAGTGGGACATGGAATTTCTGGACCGGTTCCAGCATGCGCCCGAGACACTCACCGATCTCACCCACACCGATTACGTGCGCCTGGGCGGTGCGGAGAGCGTGGAGCAGATCATGTGGCTGGCGATGCGCGGCGCGCTGGATGGGCCGATCCGCAAGCTGCATCAGAACTACTACCTGATGACCACCACGGCGATGACCGTGGTGCTGTACGAGCCGGGCGAAGAAGCGGCCGGCGCGCCGCGTTCGGCCGAGCTGCTTGCGCGCACTGCCGCTGCGGCCTGAGGAGGTGCTGATGAATCCGCAAACCCATGGCATGGAGCAGATCGGCGGCACGTACCTGTTCGATCTGCGCACCAGCAATCGCGCGCTGCGCCTGAACCGCTTTTTCTGGCACATGATCCGCGCCCCGTGGCGCGATCGTTTCTTGCAGGATGCAGAAGCATTGATGCAGGAAGCCGAACTCACCGAGCAGGAGAAGGCGCTGATCCGTGCACGCGACTGGCTGGGCCTAGTGCAGTACGGCGCCAACTTCTTCGTCATCGAAAAATTTGCGCGCGTGGTGCGCATGACCAACCTGCAGGTCTACGCCATCATGCGCGGCGAATCGTTCGAAGACTTCATGCAGACGCGGCGTGTGCCCCATGCGCGCTGAGCCGGGTGTATCGGCTCAGCGCCGCATCGTCGCGTTACCCGACTTCCCAACCCAAGGTCTCCCCCAATGACCATGTCCTCCGTGTTCTTCGAACACCGCATCAAGGTGCGGCACCTGCGTGTCATCGAGGCGCTGGACCGACAGAAAAGCCTGTTGCGCGCCTCACGCGTCTTGAATGTCACCCAGCCTGCGCTCACGCGCGCCTTGCAGGAGATCGAAGAGATCGTCGGTGCGCCGCTGTTCGAGCGGCATTCGCGCGGCGTTCGCCCCAACGCGATGGGCGAGGTGCTGGTGCAGACGGCGCATGTGGTACTTGGGCAGCTGCGACGCGCCCAGGACACCTTCGAAGGGCTGCTGCAGGACGATGCGCTCACGATCACCGTGGGTGCCTTGCCGGTGGCGGCCAGCGGTCTGCTGCCGGCGGTGCTGGCCGCGCTGTATCGCACCGAGCCCACGCTGCGGGTGCGCCTGCTGCACGGGCGCACCGATGAGCTGTTGCCCAAACTGGCCGGTAACGAGATCGATCTGGTGGTCGGGCGGTTGTATCCGCTGGCCCGCTACGACGCACTGATTCGCAAGGTGTTGTACCAGGACCCGATTGCGCTGGTGGCGCGCAGCGACCACCCGCTGTTCGCCAATGGGCCGGTGCGCGTTGCCGAGGCGGTCGCGTACCGGCAGGTGCTGCCGACCCTGAGCCAGCATGTCGAACGCGACGTGGCGCAGGTCATGCGCGAGCACGGTCTTGCAACGCGCGACCAGTTGCGTTCCAGCTCGGCCAGTTTCACGCGCGAGATCCTGCTCGGCACCGACAGCATTGCGGTGATGCCGAGCATGATGGTGGCCGGCGACATCGCACGCGGCGAGTTGCGTGCCTTCCAGCTGCAGCAGCCCTCGCAGGCGCGCGCAGGCGGGGTGATCTATCGCGATGGCGCCGCAATCCACAAGCCGGGCGTGCGCTTGCTGATGCGCGAGCTGGAGCACCAGCTGGCCCTCATGGCCGAACAGGGCGCGGTGTGGGTGGACGACCGCGTTGGCGAAGACGATGTGTTGCTGGATGCCTCTGCGTGATCGCGTAAGGCCGGCGCAACGCGCGGCGCTTCGCGATTTCTGCTGAGCTGTATCAACGCGCAACGGGTTGTCGCGCGCGGCTGCACACGGCGGGTCGTGCGCCGCGCCACAGCAACGGGCAGCCCAGGCTGCCCGTTGCAGTTGGCGGTGCGCATGCGCGCCCGATGCGACGGCACCTCAAGTGTCACTGGCCAAGGTGTCCTTCAAGCGCGCTTTTTGTAATTTGCCGGTCGCCGTGCGCGGCAAGGCATCCACCAACCGCAGATGCTTGGGCACCTTGTACTTGGCCAGCCGTGCGGTCAGATAGGTGCGGATCTCCTCCAGGTCCGGCGCCGCAGCGGCCGGCACGATCGCCAGATAGCCCACCTCGCCCCACTGCGGGTCGGCCAGGCCGACCACTGCGCACTCGCGGATGTCCGGATGGTCTGCGAGCAACGCTTCGATCTCTGCCGGGTACACGTTCTCGCCGCCGGAAATGAACATGTCCTTCTTGCGGTCGACGACCCAGAAGAAGCCGTCGGCATCGCGCTGCACGATATCGCCGGTACGGAACCAGCCCTGCCCATCGAGCACGTCCGCGCTCGCCTGCGGGTCGCGCCAGTAACCGGGGCTGAGGTTGGGACCGCGCAAGAGCAATTCACCGGGAACGCCCGCCGGGCAGTCGTTGCCGTGGTCGTCGACCACGCGCGTCTGCACCGATGGCGTTGCGATGCCGGCCGCACCCAGCTTGTTGCGGATCACATCGCAGTCCACCGACATGCCGAACACCGTGCCGGCTTCGCTCATGCCGAAGCCGCAGACCATGGGGATGCCATCGTCCAGCCAGCCAAGCAGATCGTCGCTGGCGTGCGGCGCGCCGCCGCTGACCAATGCGGTGAGATGGCGCAGCGCTGCCGCATCGAAGCCGGGCTGATTGCGAAATGCCTGCATCATCTGCGGCACGCCGACGTAATGCGTGATTCCCAGCGATGGATCGGCAAGCCAGCCCAACGAGCGTTTGGGATCGAAGCCATTGGAGACCTGGATCGAACCGCCCACCGCCAGCGCCGAGCGCACATTGGTGACCAGGCCGATGATGTGGAACATCGGTGCTTCGCACAGAAAGCTGCTGCGTGCGTCCACGCGTGTGGTGACGCCGAAGTTATGCGCGGCATGCTGCAGGTTCTGCTCGCTGAGCATCACGCCCTTGGGCTGACCCGAGGTGCCGGAGGTAAACAGGATCAGGCTGACACGATCCGGCGGAATCGATGGCGTGTCGGCAGGCTCCAGTGCATCGGCGCTCGCGATAAAGCCTGCCAAGGCTTCCATGTCCGTGCGACCGGCAGCGACATCGTCGCCCAGCAATACGCGTGGCTCTGCGCGTTGCAGCAGCGCATCGAGCTCGCTCGCGCTCAACCGCCAGTTGAGCGGTACATAGATCGCGCCGACCCGCCCGCAGGCGAAGTGCAAGGCCACCTGCCACACCGAATTGCGCGCCAGCACGGCGAGCCGCTCTCCATCGACGCAGCCACGCCGGCGCAACAAGGCCGCCAGGCGGCCCACCAAGGCGTCCAGTTCGGCATAGGTCCATTTCAGGCCCAGCACTAGGTCGCGTGCGGCAAACTGTTGCGGCGAGAGACGGGCGTGGAAGGCGATCGAGTCGGTCGGCATGGCCATGGCGCGGTCTTCTGGAAGAGTGGGAAGTGACTGGGTGTGAGTGCGAGTGCTGCGTGCGAAAGGTTTAGACGTCCCGGAGAACGTGATGCGCACGTGGCGGATGCAGCCCACGCGTGCGCCTGCGCATAGCAGGCACGCAATGCGCTATCGGTTGGCGATGTGTGCATGCCAGTCCGCACGCAGGCGCGCGTTGTTTCGACTGTGCGCTAGCTCAGGTAGAGGGTTTTGGTTTCGAGGAAGGCATGCAGACCTTCGATACCGCCTTCGCGGCCGATACCCGAATGCTTGAAGCCACCAAACGGCATGCTGATATCGACCCACATGCCGTTGATCGCATGACTGCCGCTGCGCACGCGGCGCGCGATGCGATAGGCGCGTTCGGCGTCTTCGCTGTAGATGGTGCCGTGCAGACCGTAGTCGCTGGCATTGGCCTTGGCGATGAGGTCGGCTTCGTCGTGGTAGTCGATGAAGCTCACCACCGGTCCGAAGATTTCCTCGCGCGCAATGGTCATGTCCGGCGTCACCTCGGCAAACACCGTCGGTTCGACGAAGAAGCCGCGCGACAGGTGTGCCGGGCGGCCTCCCCCCATGGCCAGGCGTGCGCCCTGCGCCTTGCCTTTGGCGATGTAGGACTGCACACGCTCGAGCTGGCGGCCCAGGGCCAACGGGCCCATCCCGGTGTCTGCCGCAAACGGGTCGCCCAGCTTCACTGCGCTCAGTGCCGCGCAATATGCCTGCAGGACTTCTTCGCGGCGCTGCGCCGGCACCAGGACGCGCGTCAACGAGAAGCACACCTGTCCGGCGATCGGCATGGAGTAGGGCACCAGGGTGGGCAGCACCTTGGCGATGTCGGCGTCCTCCAGCACGATTGCTGCCGATTTGCCGCCCAGCTCCAGCCCAACCCGTGCCAGGCGCTCGGCGCAGGCGATGCCGATCGAGCGGCCGGCCTGGGTGGAGCCGGTGAAGCTGACCTTGTCCACGTGCGGGTGGCGGATCAATTGCTCGCCCACCTCGCGGCCGGCGGGGAGCAGGTTGAACACGCCATCGGGCACGCCGGCGGCGCTGATGCACTCGGCCAGGATATAGGCATCGATCGGCGTTTCCGGCGAGGGCTTGGCCACCACCGTGCAGCCGGCAGCCAGCGCGGCGGCGACCTTGTAGCACAGCAATACCAGCGGCGCGTTCCAGGGCGTGATCGCGGCGACCACGCCGACCGGCTCCTGCACCACATGCACGCGGCCACCGTTGGGGCGCACACGTGGTTCGACGAATGCGTGGGTGGCAATCAGGTCGGCGTAGTAGTCGAATAAATCCGGCGCCTGCTGCGAGGCGCGCTTGCTGAAGCCAAGGGTCGCGCCGACCTGGCCCGTCCATGCTTCGGCCAACTCCGGCATGCGTGCACGCAAGTGGTCGGCCACCCGCTTGAGTGCCACGCTGCGCGCTTGCGGGGAGAGCTGCGGCCAGGGGCCGTGGTCGAAGGCGCGGCGTGCAGCTGCGATGGCCGCTTCGGTATCTGCGTGCGAGGGTTCGGTGTAGCGCAGCAGCCGTTCTTCGGTATGCGGCGCGATCACATCGACCGAGCGATCGCCGGTGCTTGCGCGCCATTGCCCGTCGATGAACAGACCCAGGGGACCTCGCGCGGCGATGCCGCGCAGCGTTTCGAATAAGGCTTCCATACTCCCTCCTCGGTGCAGAAAACCACTGGCAGCGCCAGCGATGCACGCACAACGCGCACCGCTTCGGACGCCGTAGGACGCGCTTACGCTCGGTGTTTGCTGAGGTCGTACTCGCCCAGGCCGGGCTTGTAGCTCTTCTCGTCGATGAACTGACGGATGCCTTCCTTGCGGGCGTTGTTGTCGAACGAATTGGCCGCTTCCTGCATGCGCACCAGGTAATCTTCGGCTTCGTCGTAGGTCATGGTGCCGACGCGGCGCACCGCATCCTTGGCGTACTTGAGCGCGACCGGGTTCTTGCGCAGCAACAGTTCGGCCACTTCGCGGGTGCGTGCCTCCAGGCGTTCCAGCGGCACGCTTTCGTTGACCAGGCGCCATTCGGCAGCCTTCTTGCCATCCACCATTTCGCCGGTCAGCGTCATCCACATCGCATCGCGCATCGACAGCAGTTCCACCGCGACCTTGGTGACGCCACCGCCGGGCAGGATGCCCCAGTTGATTTCCGACAGGCCAAACTGCGCCTCATCGGCGGCAATCGCCAGGTCGCAGGCAAACAGCGGGCCGAAGCCGCCGCCGAAACACCAGCCGTTGACCATGGCGATGGTCGGCTTCTGATACCAGCGCAGGCGACGGAACCAGCCATACGATTCGCGCTGCGAGCGCCGCACGCCACGCAGGCCCTGCGCTTCGGTTTCGCGG
>JAAIGE0100607963.1_pt1 | contig 67146 bp, 101 predicted proteins | sample 6487951 | NCBI WGS metagenome assembly JAAIGE01 (sample SAMN13974128, study PRJNA590717) | phyllosphere metagenome | biome: tomato field; feature: multiple bacterial spot infested tomato fields; material: tomato leaves; isolation source: leaves from tomato fields | host: Solanum lycopersicum ...
CGGTCGGCTCGCCGATCGCCTCCATCCGCCCCCCGTTCACGGACTGATAGACCCGGTAGCCGCCGACCTGCGGGGTGGCACTGCGGTTCCAGTTCAGGATCAGCGACAGCTTGCCGTCGGCGCCCAGCTCGGGCGTGACGGTGGGCTCCGTCGGGGGGTAGGTGAAGCGGCTGAGAGGGCCGGTCTGGTATTTGAGGATGTCGCGGAGGGTGACCTTGCCATCCACGAAGGCCCACTTAAGCCGGTTCACCTCCATGGCGGTGATGGAGATGTTGTCCGGCTCCCCGTCCGGCTCCTCGATTGTGAGGATGCGGAAGGCCTTCGGCGTCCCGATCGAGAAGACGGCCTTCTCCTGCAGGGGGGCCGTGAGGGCGCGATCGAGGCGGATCTGGGTCACCCGGCCCACGCTTGTCGCGGCGATCGGGTAGGAGACAACCTTCAGGCCGCCCGCGTTGTCGGAGACCGTGAAGGTAATGCTCAGACCAGGGGTGGCCTCGAGGTAAATGGCGTCCCGCAGCTGCAGGGTGACCGTGCCGGCGGGCAAGGGCGCGGTGTTGGCCAAGCGGCCCGTGATGACGCTGCTCGTGTCTTCGTCGGCGATGAGGATCACCTCGAAGGGCTGGATGTAGAGCCCCTGACGATTGGTCTTGAAGTTGACCATCGTCTTCTCGGTGAGCGCCGTGACCAGGCGGAGCCGGCCACGCTTGACGGCCTCCTCCTCGTCGGTGCAGCCGACGGCGATGAACTCTTCGGGGTTTCGCCCGTGGGCGTCGATCGCGTCCTGGTCGAAGACCCGCAGGCGGTCCTCGCGCCAGTTCAGCTGCGGGTTCACGAAGCTGACGGCGTAGTCGTTCTTCCGGCTCGTGATGTCCGTGAAGGAGTAGGTGAAGGCCCCCTCAGCCACGTTGGCATTCGAGAACAGCGTGACAGCCGGCTGGTCGTCGGCGTCGAACAGGATCGTGGAGAAGCCGTCGCCGCGATCAACGTACCGGCCGCCGGCTAGGCCGACGACGTAGTTGATGGTCTCGTTGATGCTCCGAGGCTCGGTGATCCACTCGTTGAACGTGAAGCCGTGCAGGTCGCAGTGCTTCGCGAAGTCGTAGACGGCCCACTTGTCGAGGACCTCCGGGTAGTAGGCGTTCTTGCCGTACCGGGAGTTCATGACCAGGTCGTAGGCGACCCAGCCAGGGTTGTTGGTGTAGGCCAGCTTGAAAGTGCCGTCCCAGATCCCGGCGTAGGTGCGGGCGACTGGGTCGTAATTCGTCGGGACCTGGATGATCCGACCCTCGTAGATGCCGGTCATGTCCGGGATCTGCGTGAAGGTGTCGGTGGCCTTGATCGTCAGGTGGGCAACGGCCAGGTCGGGGAACGAGACCGTGTCGCGCACGACCTCCTGGTAGCTCTCCCAGAGCACCTGGCCGAAGTAGGTCTTGTCCTCCTTGATGGAGAGGCGCGTGACCCGGATGTCGTAGGGCTCGTTGATGCGAGCCACCGGGATGCGGACCTCCTTCGGGTAGGTCGTGCGGGTCGTACCCGAGATCCGTAGGACGCCCGGTCCGACGACCTGGGGCTTGCCCCAGTCCATGGTGCCGACCCACGCCACATCGTTGTAGCGGTAGGCCTGCTCACCCGAGGCCGGCGTCAGCAGGTAGTCGCCGCGCGCGAACCCGCTCGGCGGCAGCTGCGACTCCGGGGAGTACCATGCTACGCGAGTGGAGCCGTTCGGATCTCTCCAAGTCCAGACCGGCATGCCGTCCCGCATGGACGACACGAGCGCAGTCGGCTCGACCCAGGCCGCTCCGGACCAGGTCATCGGCCGCCAGTTCGGCAGCGACGTGTTGAACCACATCGCCCCTGCCTCTTTGGCGCCAATGGGGGCGGTGTCGGCGAGGTAGGTCTCGCGATAGTCGTCGTTCCGGATGGTGCCGGGCTGCGTCGCCGAGGGCCGGTAGTTCGTGCTGGTAGGGGTGTCGGCGACCGGGGGCGGGGGCTCGTTCGAGAACGGGACCTGCCACACCGCGGAGGAGTGCGGCTTGACCTCGATCTTCAGCTCGAGGATGGCCGGGCCCTCGTTGCCCTTACCGTCGGCGGCGAAGAGCCGGCCGATCGTGAAGCGGAGATCGATGTAGTCGATCTGGGTGTGAGAGCCCGTATGGACGACCTGCTGCCCCTGGGTGCGCAGTTCGAGCCCGACGCTCGACGAGGCCGCGGTGCCCCCCAGGTTCGGCTTGATGCTGTCGGCCGGGTTGGTGCCCTTGAGGACGACGAGCTCGAAGTTCGAGATGTTGGGCGTACCCGACCCCTCGTCGACCAGCGGGACGTCGCCGATCTCGAAGGAGGAAGCCCCCTTCTCGAGACCACCGATCGGTCCCTCGGACAGGCCAAGGATCAGCTCGACGGTGTCGGTAGCGAAGAGGTTGTCGTCGGTCCGGACCGCACTCTTGCTCGAGCCCGAGAGGTTCTTCAGACCCGAGAACGCAACCATTTCAGCCTCTCAGCGCCCTCGAAGGGGTCAAATTCCCAGCGGATCAGGTTGACGGGGTTCGCCGCGTGCGGGTCGATGAGGGCGACCGGGCACTGGTAGATGTCCCGCTTCGGGAGGCCGAGCTCGACCGGGTAGTCGTCAAGGGCCTTGTAGGAGGCCACCTGGAGCGCGTGCCACATCCGCTCCGAGCCCTCGTGCCAGCCGTGGCTGTAGCCGGACGTGTGGATGTGGCCGGCCGCGTAGATGTCACAGGAGCCGTCGAGCTGGGCCGCCTTCAGCGCACCGAAGTTGGCAGTCCACTGGGACCGGCCGGCGAACGTGTGCCGGGCCATGATCCGGACCTCGCGACCGTTCGGGAAGACCAGACGGATACGCTGGGCGTGCTTCGACATGACGTCGGTGCGCGCCTGGAGCATGTACTGGAGGATGTCCTCCTTGCCGTTCCAGAGGTCGTGGTTGCCGAGGATGAAGAAGAGGACGTGGGCGATGCGCTCGAAGTAGAGCTCGACGATCGCCTGAGCCTCCTTGGCGTTGATGCTCTGGTCTGCCCAGAGACGCTGCAGCCGGCCCACCCAGTTGTTCCAGATGTCGCCGAGGAAGCCGGCGTAGAGGCCGTCGACGGAGCCGTTGAACAGCTCGGCGTGCTGGAAGGCGAGCTTGATGTCGGTGCCGTCGTCGTCGAGGTGCAGGTCGCCGATGAAGCCCAGGCCGATCGGGGCGTTGGACCGCAGTCGGATCGTGTGCCACTTCTGGGCCGTGTCTTGCGCCAGGCGCCGGCCGTACTCCTCGATCCGGCGGGCCAGCAGCTGCTCGGGGTCGATCTCCGGAAGGGCTTCCACCCGCTCGACCACGTAGCTGTCGGTCATGGCCGCGGCCAGCCGGCGCCGGATCGTCCGCTCGGAGATGTTGACACCCTGGGTGCGCAGAGCGCGCTCGGCCGCGCGGATGCTTCCCTCCTGCGCGATCGCCGCGCGGAGGCCCTCGAGATCGGTCATAGGCCCGTGTCCACGCTGGCGATGTCGTAGGAGAGGTAGTGGCCCGCGATCTTGCGCCGGCCGTACAGGATGCCGATGCGCGTCCCGATCTGAGTGGTGTTCTTGGGCGGGCCCAGGTAGCGGCTCTGCTGCTTGGCGGAGTCCTCGTTGTCCCGCTGGGGGGTCGAGAACATCTGAAGCACACCCCCCAGCAGCATCATCACGCCCATCTTGAGCAGGATGGAGCCGAGGACCTGGCCGACGCCCGGGATGAAGCTGGCGGCGACAAGCGCGGCGCCGAGCGCGATCTGAAGGAAGCCCCCGCTCTTACCACCGTTGAGCTGCGGGAAGACGTGGATGTCGATGACGTCGGTCGGGGTGAAGAGGCTCTCGACCGTCTCGAAGCCGACGACCGAGATCTTCTTGTAGCCGTTGATCGGGTCGGGTCTGAAGCCCGGAAGCTGGCGGGTCACTGCCGTAATCGCCTCCGCTACGGAGGGGGCGTTAACCTCGATTGGGCCTTGCGAGAGAGATTTAAGCGTTCCGTGGAAGTAGATGCGCTTGAGCAAGGACCACAATGCCGGAGTGAACAGCGTATCGGGCGACGCCGTCGTCTCCGATGATATAGTGATCCCAGTCCGGGTAATTCAAGAACGACTGTCGGTCTGCTTCGGACAGGTTCGACGAACACCCCGGGTGTGTATGCCAGGACGCGGTGACGTCATCCTCATACTTGAGGAGGTCTGTCGGGCTGACGTCAAACCCGTTCTCCGGGTCATGACAGCGGTTGGGGACCTCGACGACAGCTCCGTCACGCAGGACAAAGCCAACCCGCTCCGGGCCGGGGCTCAGATAGGCACTCAGCTGCTCAGGTTCAAACACCGCGGGCTTCCTCGAGCTTGCGTCGAACATTCGGGGCCAGCAGCTCCAGCACATCGACAACGGCGCTGTCAGCCGCCGCGTCATAGACAACCCGGGGGTGTTGGAGCACAGCCACCGTCGTGTCCCTGTAGAGAGGCCGATTGTAGCTCTCGACCCGGGAGAGGCCTCCGGGCAGCGTGTGCAGGATCTGCGAGTTCGGAAGCAGGATGGCCCCGTGGTTCGCGACCTTGGAGTTGATCGCCATGAGCAGGACCATGCCTGGGGTCCAAAGCCGCGGGTGCAGGTTCACCGGGGCGAAGCCCAGCTCGGCGTAGTGGTCCATGAACAGGTTGGCGCCGTGGTCCCACCACCCGGTCGGGCGCGCGAAGTTGGGGATCTCCAGGCCGAAGTTGTCCTGGAAGAACTCCCGCATGAGCCAGAAGCAGTCCTCCCGGCCGTCGACGAAGGGAACCCCGAGGAGGTGCTGATAGGCGAGGGGCATGCTGCCTCAGAGGCTGGTCATGGGGTATTCCGGCGGCATGTAGCTGCGGGCCGGTACCAGCTGATCGGGGCCGTCGGAGAGCGCGCGACATTCGAAGGTCACCGACTGACCGGCGAGCAGATCCTTGGGGCGGCTGATGAACCACACCTCGAGCTGGTAGAGCGGGGTGTTGCTCTCGATGTGCTGGCGCAGGACCCGGTACCGCTGCAGCAGCGCGTTGTCGAAGTACCCCTTGAAGACCGGGTCGTTGAAGGCACCCAGCGGGTTCAGAACCTGCAGCTGGGGCCGCGCTTTTTCATCCTCAGATGACCGGCTCCAGCCGGTGAACTTGCACGGGAGATGGTCGAAGACCTTACCGTTCCAAGGCGTGCTCGAGCCCATCGGGCCGTCCCGGAAGCGCATGTAGCTGGTGGCGTCTGGCGTGCGGATGCTGATCTCCCAGAGATCGACAAGCGCGTCGGATGTGAGCTTGAGGGCCTCGTCGACGTGGGGGACGGGTGCGGTCATGGCTGCAGCTTCAGCTCGATCTCGAAGGGGTCAGCCTGGTGGGCCCGGTAACCGGAGACACCACCGATCTCGCCCGGCTTGTCAGCCAGAGCGGGGGTCTGCAGGGGCTTGCTGAAACGGCAGATGACGTTGCCGCGGAAAGGGTGCGGGTAGGTGAAGGTGTCGTACATCCTCACCGTCTCGTAGAACTGCACAAGTGACAGCACGTTCAGCTTTGGCACCACGTCGTTCTTGAACAACATGGTGTTTGGGTCTTGGAAAAACCACATCGCCTTGAATGAGAGGGCGAAGATGATCTGGTCCGGCCCCCGGGGGCGAGCCGCAAATTCATAGCCCTTGCCGAACTGCGTGGTGGCACCGGCCGGATAGAGGTCCCGGACGCGGTGGTAGGGGAAGTCGAAGGTACCGGCCATTACAGACGCCCCGCGGTTACAGCCTTGACGAGTTTGGTGATGGTGCCCTTCTTCTGCATGTTGTCCGCGATGGCGTGGACGATGTCGTCCGGGCCCGGGATCGGAGCCTGATCCGGGGCCACCACGTAGACGTTGGCGTTTGCCGAGGCCGAACCACCGATCTGACCCGGCTCCACCTTCGGAGCCCGGCTCACCACCTGGCCGCCGAGGGCGTTCACCTCCTCGAGCTTGTCCTTGCCGATCGCATCCACGGCGCTCTTTCGCAGGACGAACTCGCCGGGCATGAGCATCGCCGGCACGCTGTCCCGGTTGGCCACGCCGAAGCCGTTGGCCGCACGGATGAAGCCCCCGTTGGCCTTGCCGACAATCCCGCCGAAGAGCTCGCTGAGCAGACCCCCACCGGTCTTGGTGCCGTCCCCGAAGAGGCCGGCGAAGAGGCTGTTAGTCAGGCTCTTCGACAAGTTGCTCATGAGGCCGCCGAGCACGTCGGTGGCGAACTTCTTGAGGGCGTCGCCAGCCTTCATCGACCCGCTGAACAGGTTGGTCCAGAGGTTGTCGAAGCCACTACCGATCACCGCGAGCTCGGAGGTGATGAGCTTCCGCGCCTGCCGGGTCTCATCGACCAGGCCACCTGTGGCATCCAGGATGCCCCGGCTTTTCTGGAAGTCGATGATGCCGCCGGAGATCGCGTTCTCCATGGTCGGGTTGGTGCTGTCGATCTTGCTCTTCAGCTGCAGCTGCGGCTCGATCAGAGCCATGCGCTCCTTCAGCTTCAGGAGCTGCTGGTTGAGCGTGACCTGCTTCTCGGACGGACCGAGGCCTGCCTGAGTGATCTGGGCGATGGAGGTCTCGAGCTGCTGGATCTGGGCGCGGACCGACTGGTACTCACCCTCGAGCGCCCGCTTCTCCTTCATCTTGACCAGCTGCTGGTCGAGCTGGTCGATCTCGGCCTGGCTGGCCTTGTTCTCGTTCTTGTCGAGGCGCAGCACCTCGAGCCGCTTCTGGACCCGGTCGATCTCCTGGTCGTAGACCTTCACCGTGACCTTGCCAGCCGCGTCGGCCGCCGCCAGGGCCTCCTTCTCGGCCAGGTCGCGGAACCGGTCGGCGATCTTCTCGGCCGCCTCCGCCTTCTCAGCGTCGGTGCGCGAGGCGCTCCGCGCGTCGAGACCGTCCTCACGCAGAGCATCCCGCGCCAGGGTGCCATAGGCCGAGGTGGCCTGCGCGCTGGCCTTGCCGACGCTTTCGGCTTCTGTGGCCTTGGCGATCTGCATGGCCGCCTGGGCGATCTCGGCAGCGGCGGCCTTGTCGGCCACCTTGAGGCGGGCGAGCTCAGCCTGGTTCTCCTTGACCCCGGGGATGCCGTTGATCTGCGCCCGCTCCTTGGCGTCGTCCTCCTGGATCTTCCGGTCCCCGGCAGCCTGCTTGTCCTTCAGCAGCTCCTCGGACGTGGTGGTGTAACGGGGACTGTTCGCCCGGACCCGGTCGAACATGTCCTTCAGGATCTGCGCGAACTCCCCGGCCGTGATGTCGCCCGAGCGGCCCCGGGCGCCGTTCTCCTCGATCGCACTCGACCTCACGAAATCGGTTGCCCGCCGGCCGGCGTTGCGCGGATCGAGGAGGTCGAGGCTGCCCTGGTTGTGCAGCACGAACAGCTCGGCGTCGCTGGCCTGACGCCCGAACCGGCGCTCGAAGCTCTCCGCGTTCGAGGACGTCAGCCCCTTGATGGCGTACTGCTGATCGACGAGGCTCGCCCGATCTCGCCCCTTGGCGACCGTCTCCCAGGTGGATGGGATGAACTGGTAGAGCCCCTTCGCGATCTTGTTGTTGTCGAAGTTCATGTCCTTGCCCATGCTGCTCTCCAGCTGGGCCAGGGTGAGGTAGTAGGGCAGGCGGCCCTCGTCGCCGAGGCTTCGGGCGTTCGTGATGATCTGCTGGGCCACGGAGCCTACGGGCGCCGTCTGACCGTTCGGAAGCGGGCCGGCCGGGGCACTCAGCCCCTCACGCTGGATCTCCTGAGCGTTGCGCCGCAGAGCGATGTTCTTGGCCTCGTCGAGCAGCCGGTTGATCTCCTCGACGAGCTCGCGAGCCTTCTCGGGGGTGGTGCGTGCGTCCTTCGCGATCTTCTCCAGCCGGGCTGCTTCGGCGCGCAGGTCCTGCTCGCGAGCCTTGTCGGCGCCGGAGGTGATGCGCAGGACATCCTCCTCGAGCTTCCGCCGCCGCTCGGCGACATCGGTCGCCAGCTTCTCCAGCTTGGCTTGCGTCTCACGGTCGAGCTCGGCCACCCGACCCTTGAGGTTGAGGTCGGCCTCGATCTGTTCTGGGGTCTTGCCGAGGGTCAGCAGCTCCTTCGACAGATCCCCGTTGCGCCGGATCAGATCCTCCATCTGAGCCGAGGTCGCCTCGAGCACCTTCTGGCTGTTGGTGGTCTGCGCGGTCCGGGTCAGGCTCGTGAGCTGGGCGTCGTTGGCCCGGCGCTCGGCCTGGGTCTCGAGCACGGCCTCGGGCTTCAGACCCTCGACCATCTCGACGAGCTCCTTCGAGGCGCTCTTCGCGATCAGCTGCAACTGGCCGCGGACCTTCTCGAGGCCGACCTTGACCAGCTCGCGGTTCGCACCTCCGTCGACGAGCGAGTTCTCGTAGGCGTCGAGGTCAGCGAGCTGGCCCTTGGCCTGGTCGCTGGTGACCCGCAGCGTCGCCATCATCTGCTCGATGCGCGTCTTCCCGTCGAGGCCCTTGGCAGCGAGGACCGCCTGCTGGTCCGACTGCCGCTGAGCGGCCAGGGCCTCAGCGGCCGTTCGAAACGCCTGGGTCTCCGGCCGCGCTTCGATGCGATTGGCCTCCCGCTGATCGTTGAGACGCTTCGTCTCCGTCTCAGCCGCCTGGATCTGGGTGGCCCGATCTGCCGTGCGGCTGAAGCGCTCGAGGGCCTCTCCGGCCAGCTTGTACCGTTCCGTCAGATCCTTCAGCCGGACCTTGTTCTGCTCCGCCTCGGGCTTCATCTGCTCGGCCAGCAGGCTCTCGAAGATCGAGGCCTGCTCGGCCAGCATCTCGCTGCGCAGGAGCTTGGTGGAGCCGAGCCGGTCCAGGGGGTCGATCTGCCCCGGGTTCGCAACCGTGTCCATGGCACGGTTGAAGACCGGCCCCAAGCGGCGGTACCGCTCGAGGGGGTCAACCCGACGTCCCCCGGTCGTGAAGCCGAAGCTCTCAGCGATCGCGGCGCTCTCCGAGCCGTCGAACTCGTCGTAAGCCTGTGCCTGCCGAGCCTCCTCGCGCTCCTTGAGCTTGAGGGCCAGGAGCTTCTCCTGGTTGGCCAGGATCTGCTGCGTGCCGATGTCCGGGAGCTTGTTCGCCAGCTCGCCCCGCAAACGCTGGTAGGCCTGGATCAGGCCGTCGGCCGACTTGCCGACGCCATCCATCGAGAAGCCGAGATCGCCGAACCCTTTCTGAGCCTCGATGATGGCGTTCTGCAGCTGCAGGGGCTCGTTGTTGAGCTTGTCCCGTCGAAGGATCAGGCCCTCGATCTGCCGGTCGATGTCGGTGACCGCCAGGACCGCTGTGTCGCGCTTGCTCGAGAGCTCGTTTTCGACACCCTTCAGCGCGTCGAGCCGCTTCTCGACCTTCTCGAGGGCGGTCTCGAAATCGAGCAGGGTGCTGGCCAGGTAGGCGGCCCCCGCAGCGGCGCCGATGCCCACACCGACAGGGTTGACCAGCATCGGGAGGAGGCCGGCCGCCAACGGCCCCACCTTCATCAGGGCCATGGAGGCCGCGATGGCTGACAGACCCACGCCGATCGCCGGCAGGAGCGGCCCGAGGAGCTGGAAGTTCTTCAGGACGGCGCTGAGCCCGTCACCGCCTGCCTTCAAGGCCTCGACGAGCGGCTTGAAGGCGCTATCGACGAGGGCGAAGGTCGTGTTCTGCAGCCGCTGCATGGTCGCAGACAGGCTCTCGTTCGCCTTGCCGGCGGCCTCGGACGAAGCGGAGGCCAGAAGCATCTCCTGGCGCAGCTGCTCGATCAGTGGTCCCTGACCGGCGATGGCGGCGAAGGCGGCGGCGGCCCGCAGGTCGAGTGACCGGAGGGCGTCCGCAGTCGTGAACCCTGACTTCTGGAGGTTGGTCAGGACGCCCGAGAGGCCGTTCGCACGCAGATCCACGTCGGAGAGGCTGATGCCCAGCTCCTTCAGGACGCCACGGAGCTTCTCCGTGGGTGACGTCAGCTCCGTGATGAGCTGCCGGACACCGGTGCCGATCGTCGAACCGGACTTCACGCCCGCCTGGGAGACGGCACCGACGGTCGCGGCCAGCTCGGAGAAGCTGATGCCGCTGTCCCGGGCGATGTTGGCGCTGTACTGGATGCCCAGCTGCAGCTGCTCCATCGTCAGCTTCGTGCTGTTCAGGGCGCCGACCAGGACGTCGGAGACCTCGACCGCCCGGCCGGCCTCAAGACCGTAGGCGCCGAGCACGCTGGTGATCGCCTCGACCGACTGCTGCAGGGTCGATCCCGAGGCTGCGGCCAGGTCGGCGACGGGCTTCAGAGCCTTCGCGACATCACTGGCCGAGAGGCCGGTCTGGCCGAGCGTGATGGCCACCTGGCCGAGCTCGGCCACGGAGAAGCGGCTGTCCTTGGCCACGCCGAGGAGCTGCTCCCGGAACCCCTTCATCTCGGAGTTCGCGGTGCCGGTGATGGCTTGGAAGCGGGCCATCACATCGTCGAACTCGGCAATCGCCGTGATCGAGCCGCGGATCGCGCCGACGGCGGCGCCGAAGATCATGTAGTTCGACGCGACCTTGGCCTGCATCGCGAACATGTCCGCGCCGCCGTTGCTGTCGACCATGTCGTTGCGCCCGCGCCAGGCAGCGGCGATGCGCTCCTCCGGCGTCATGGGCGGGGCTTTGCCCGCGGCGGCCAGCTCCGCCCGCTCACGCTCGCGCCGGGCCTTCTGCTCGGCCTCGAGGTTTGCCAGGTAGGCCTTCCGCCCCGCCTCATCCGGACCGAGCGTGCTGAGCGCCTCGCGGGCGGCGTCGCGGGTCACACCGTACTGGGTGAGGAACCGGGCGTCCTTGCGGGTCAGGCCGGCGATGTAGTCCGGGTTGGCCAGCTGCTCGGCGGTGCGCTGCTCCTGCGCAAAGTAGCGCTGCTGCATACCGAGGATGCGCCGGTCGTGCGCCTCCTTGAGAGCTCGCTGCTCGCGCTCCGCCTTCTCCTCGGCCGCCTGGACCTCGGCGAAGTGGCGCTGCTTCAGACCCAGGAGGTACTTCCGGTTCCGGTCGGCCTCGGAGGCGTCAGCCTTCGCGGCGGCAGCCTCGGCCGCCTGCATCTCGGCGAAGTGGCGCTGCTTCAGGCCCAGGAGGTACTGGTCGTTCTTCCGGGCCTCGGCGGCCTGCTCCTTGGCCAGCTTCTCGGCCTGGGAGGCGGCCTCGCGCTCGCTCAAGCTGAGGGCGGTGCCCGGACCAAAGTCCCGCAGCAGCTTCTCACGGTTAATGCCAGCGCGGTTCAGCCGGGCGAACACCGTGGCGTCGCTACCAAAATCCTCGATCTGATTGAGGGTACGGACCTCCGCTGCCCGCAAGCGGGCGGTGAGGGCGTCGGCCGTCGTGGTGATGAGGCGCTCGGCCGCCTTGGTCGCAGCCTCGCGGAGCTGGGCATTGACCTGCGCCGGGGTCGTGTTCATGCCGGTGACGGCGGCGCGGAGCGCCCAGGCACTCTCCTGTGCCTCACCGAGCGTACGCCCGTCGCTCGTGCGGGTCTTGAGAAGCTCCTCGCGGGCGATCTGCCGGGCCTGCGCCTCGATCTGCGCTTCGCTACGTGCCTGGCGCACGACCATGGAGCTGTTGCGGTAGGTCTCGTCAGCGCTCGCCAGCTGGCTGGAGATCCGCTGCTGCTGGATCTCCTTGGCGGCGATCGTCTGGCGGGCTGAGGCGATCGAGCGCGCGAGGCGCGCGGCCTCGTCGGCCGACATGTCCTGGCCCTCGTTCGCCTCGAGGCCGCGCAGCCGGCTACGGTTGTCCGAGAGCTGACGGTTCAGCGCCTGCAGCTCGCCACGCAGGCCTGCCACCATCTGCTGAGCCGGCAGAAGGGCCTGGGCCATGCCGGCGAACTGCTGCTTGAGCAGCTGGCCAGCCTGCAGGGCAGAAAGAAGGGCTGCCTCCGTTTGGAGGACAGCCCCTGCGAGGTCCGTATCGTCGACTACGACGTCGACCTGAACTTCATCCGCCATTGAGCATCGCCGCGAAGGCCAGCATGTCTGCGCTCGACCCGAGCTCTTTGACCTCCCTCTGCTCTTTCTTGCCCCCGAAGATTTTGCCGGCGACGAACAGTAGACTTTCCGTCGTCGACATCAGCTTCACCTTGTCATACCTGAGACGGAGGCTGGTGGTCCGTCTTAGATCTTCGAAGGTCTTGGACCAGTAGAGGCGAGGGAGATCGCTTGGAACGGTGTTAAAGGCGAGGAGGACACCTTCCTCGAAACTCAGGCTTCGGAAGAAGCTCTCTACGAGCTCACTTCCAAAAGCGTCCCCTTGTTTGCTCGGACCAGCTGCAGGTTGCGGCTCAGCCGCCTCAGAAAAAAACCGAGGACGTGCTCCTTGATCCAGTCCAGGAGGCGCTCGGCTTCCTCGTAGGCCAGCGTCTCGGGGACCTGCCAGTCGCCGACCGCTCGACCAGTCTCAGTGCGGGGCGCCAGGCACAGGGCCAGGGCTTCGGTGCGGACCTCGGGATTGAAGTCGAACTCGGCCACGCGCTCGACGCTACCAACGAGCTGCGACAGCCCATCGAGACGGGCGAAGGCCATGAAGACCTCGACCTCTTCTTCTCCGACCTTGATATGGATCGTGTTCTTGAGATCCTGCGACATGCATTCCCCTCGGGTTTTCCAGTAGATGGTGTCAGGTCTATGAAATAAAAGGGGCGACTTCGCAGGTCTTTTACAGGATAGGCGGACGCGAAAAGCCCCCGTCAATTTGACGGGGGCTCTATGACACCTCGAAGTCTTAGACTAGGACGGACATCCGGTTGCGGAAGGCCGGGTCGTAGCCCACGTCATTCGGGATCGGCGCCATCGGAGTGAACTCGAAGGGCAGGTTGCCGAAGTTGTCGGCGCTGAACGCCATCGAGAAGCCCTTGGTGATCCGGACCTTCGGGAAGTGCAGCGTAATCGGACGCTTGTCGACGATGGACGTCCCGATCACCCGCATGGCGTAGTAGGAGTTCATCTGGTCCGGGTCGGCGTCGATCTTCGCGTACGAGCCGGCGCGGCCGGCCGTCGAGAAGGCCATGCCGGCGGGGACCGGGTAGCCAGTGAAGGTCACCGTGGTCGTGCCCGTCGCCACCGCCGAACTGGCCACGCGGAAGACGTGGACGTAGTCGCCGTTGTCCTCCTGCAGGTAACCCCAGGAGCCGGCCGGGAAGGCCGCCGTCTGGTCGCCGTCCAGAGTGAAGGTCGTCGCAGCCGCAGCGACCGCGGCCTTGAGCGGGGTCGGCGCAGCCGGCGTCACCAGCGAGGAACCGTCGAGGCTCAGACCGTAGGCGAGGTTCTTGGGCGTGAACTCGTAGACCTCGCAGGACGCCACGAGGTTGATGTTGTTGATGACCGTCGCCACCACGTCGTTCGAGATGCCCTGGGTCAGGTCGACCTTGTTGGGGCTGGCGTCGACCTTGACGTTCTTGGTCAGGCCGATCGAGTGAACCGCGGGGTTGATCGCCTTCTGCTGTGCCATCGGCGCCAAGCAGACGGTGGCCGTCGAGAACTGAAACTGGCCGGTCTGGGCAATGCCGGGCTGCATGGGACGTCTCCGACTAGGGAAATCTCTGGTCGGTTGCAATATGGAGGCGTCGTCCCTACTTCACCAAGACTGAGCTAATAACGACTAATAACTATGAGTGGGGGCCATGAAGAAGAAACCGCTGGTGATCCAGGTGGTCGTCACCGAGGGTATGCGGGAGGTCATCGAGCACCGCGCCTCGATCAACAGGCGCAGCCTCTCCCAGGAGGCTCTGTTCCTTCTCGAGACCGCCCTGGCCCTTAAGAACGAGGCGATGCGAGACGCTCTGCAGACCCTATACAAGGTCTGCTCGCCCGATCCGACGCCAACCGCTTGACGGTATTCCGGGCCGTGGGCATCAAAGGCCCATGCGTGCCGCTCTCGTCCTCTCGGCTCTCCTGATCGCCGGCCCTGCCTCAGCTGAACCCGCCACGAAGGCGCAGCGGGCTGACGTCTTGACCTGGGCCCGGGCCTTCTTCGCTGACCCCTACTCGCTCCGCTCGACCGCGATCAGCGACCAGGTGCTCATCCCGAACTACTTCGGGAAGGAGCTGCCGGCCGTCTGCGTCGAGTTCAATGCGAAGAACTTGGACGGCGCATACACGGGGGTCCAGCGCCGAGCCTTCCTCGTCCAGGGCGCCCGGCTGCATGTCGGGGAGACCACCGGGGGCAGCTTCACGAACTCGAGTTGCTACGCGCCCCAGGTCGTCATGAAGCCCTTCCCCGAGCTCGCTAAGATACAGTGAGGGTCAGCCGGCCCGAGCACATGACCGTCTGCGTCGGTCGGGCGTCCACCCGCGCCATCGGGCTGGCTGAGGTTCCGTCGAAGATGACGGCCTTGCCGACCGCGGTCCCGGTCTCGGGGTCGTAGACGTCAAACTGCTTCTCGGCCTCGAGGCGCCGGTAGAAGCGGTCGATCAAGCTCGTGAGCCGGTAGACACCGGTATCGTTGAAGGTGCTGACCGCGACTGCGAACGTGAAGTCGTGGAACCGCCCGCTCTGCGTCGACGAGAAGCCGAGAATGCCGACGACGTCGTTCTCGGGCAGCTTGAAGTCCTCAGCATGTCCGTCCCAATCATGGAACACGATCTTGTCGCCCAGGTCGGCGACGGTGTCCGTAATCATCCGGACAGCTGAAAGACGGGCAGCCTCGAACATTCCAGCTATGTGGTAGAGATCCGAGAGCTCTACAAGCTCCGGCCGGACACTCGACGCACCGCATCACGAACGAACCCCTCGGAGGGTGCCGGCAATCCGTGCTGCCGGCGCAGGCCCGCGAGCTGCTCGCGAACCCAATCCGCCGGTGGGGGTGCAAGGGGAGCCTCGGCCCGCTCCTCGAGCAGGGCCGCCTCGTCCTCATACACGACACCCGCGGCCCGCAGGCGGTCCTTCACCGCTGGGGTGTACGCCTCCTCGACCAAGCCGGCGGCGATCGCGGCGTCACGCGCGCGGCGCCCGCTATTTCGGCACGTAGGATCGACGGAAGCTCTTCGACGCAAGGACCTTCTCCAGGGACCGCCGAAGAACGAACGGCAGACGGCGCAGGATCCAGTAGGCCAGCACGTTTTGCAAGAAGGGTCTCTGCCAGCCCCCGGGGTTCTCCAGCTTGGCGAGCAGGTTGTTGTCCCGCATTCCGACTTGGCGCAGGTAGGTCGCGAAGACGTCCTCCCGATCGCCGGAGGTCACGCTCCCCCCGCCGGCGAGCCCAGGCAGGTTCTGTGCGCTGACCCCGGCCTTGGCGAAGTTCACGTTGCTCTTCGTCATGACCGAGACGGTTGCACGTTGGACCAGCTTGCCGTCCTCGCGCTTGACCTCTCGAATGGTCAGCTGCGGGTCGAGCAACCGGAGGAAGGCGGGGGGCAGGAAGTAGCTCAGGTTCAGGAACAGGTCGCCGGAATGGACGAAGAAGGTCCGCGGGTCCGCCCCGAGGCGCCCCCGTGCGGCGACTGCTCGCTTGTTCCGCAGCGTCTTGTAGGTGAGGGCCCGCCACACGACGACGGATTGCCCTGAGAGCCGGTCCCGCAGGGAGTTCTCCTTGGCCGTCCGGTAGGCCGTGCCTCGCTCGGCGAAGCTGCTGGCCAACCCCCGGTTCACGTCGTCGATCGCCACCGTCACCCGCTGCTCGGCGCCCCTGGACGTCCGCATGGGGGTGTCCGGCGAGGTGAACTTGAACATGGTGGCCGCCGCGTGCTTGGCGAACCGCTCGATGTCCTCACGGAGGGCGGCCACGATCTCCGGCGAGCCTTGGATGAGGGCCGCCTGCAGCTCATCGTTGCTGACCCGGTAGGTCTTCTCGTCGATCTTCCGCTTGAAGTCGGACATGGCCCGGGTGACGTTCGAGGCCACGTTGTCGCCTACGCCACTGGTGCTGGATGCGAAACCGCCGATCCGGATCACCAGACCCAGGTCGGCCTTCGGGTTGAGCCGCGGCTTGGCGGGTGCCTTGGCCATCACTCGATCTCGGCGATCATGACCCCGAGGCTCGGCACCAGGCGCTTCACCGTCTTCCCGTCGACGCGGTCATTCAGCTGCAGCTCGGCGTTCGTGACCACCCGCAGCCGATCGACCTGGAACCGCAGTCCAGGATCGTTGTCGGCCCGCGTGTAGTTCTCGATCGATGCCCAGATCGGGCCGATCTCCTTGACCTCGGTCGATACGGGCTGCCGGGTGATCGGATGGAGCGTCTCCGACGCGCGTTTCCAGCTCACATGTCGATCCAACAGGAAGCAGGCGTGGAGCCGAGTGTGCGCCGCGGGGTCGTAGTTGCCGATCAGGAAGACACGCCCGACGGTATCCCGGAACAGGTCCCCCGCCCGGACGGGCTCCTCGGGCCGGACGCGAAGCATCTGGCGCGAGGCGATGAAGGCACTCGTGGAGAGGCTCGTCTTGTCGACGGGGTGAAACGCCCCGCGGAAGCGGCCACCGTCCAGCTTCTGGAGCCAGGCCTCATTGCGGGCCTGGATGCGGGCCAGGAGACGCATCGTCAGGCCCCCGTGATGGGATCGACGGTCGTGGCCACGAGCACGAGCAGAGGCGCGGTCTGGACGACGGCACCGGTGACGGCCAGGAGTGCGCGGCTCCGGGCATCCCGGACCTCACGCCCCAGGGCGTCGAAGTCGATGGCGTCCTTCAGGCGCTGGAACTCGAGGTTCCCGTCCGTCGTGGACTGAGCCACACGCTGACGGAGCCCCGGCAGGAGGTGCAGCAGCGCTGTCAGGGCGATCGCTTCGTTGGCGCGGGCCTCCTTCAGGGTACCAGCGGAGAGGGCGTCGGCCAGCACCCCCGGCCCCACCTCTTGCTCGACCTCGAGGAATGCCCGGAACAGGTCGATCTCGCCGTCGGCGAGCTCGTCCTCGCTGATGCCGGCGAAGCCCCGGACATCAGCTGGGCTGGCGGTGTAGAGGGGAAGAGGGATGACCCGATGGTGGGTGCCCCGCTGGTAGCTCTGCCCAGCAGTCTTCCAGAACACCCAGAGGGCCAGCCGGCTGAAGCGCTGACCGTTGGAGATCCTGGTCTGTGCGCTGGTGAGATCGATGGACACACCGACGGCGCCGGTGGGCGCCGTGAGCGGCTGCTGATCCACGACCAGCGAGCCTCGACCGTCGAACAGGCTGTAGGTGACCGATCCCGCGTCAGCCTCGAGCAGCTGCCCCTGCGGACCCAGCAGGTCGGTCCACAGGGCTACGGGGGTTCCAGCCAGGATGTCCATCGGTCAGCTCGCGTTGCGGGCAGGCTTCGCGGGCTTGGCCGGCTTCTGGGCAGGAGCTTCGGGGGCGGCGGGAGCACCGCCAACGGGGAAGGCCGCCACGAACGCAGCAGCAGCCACAACCAGATCACCATCGCATTCGCGTGCATAGGCCTGCCACTCCGTGTCCGTTGCCTCGTCGTTGGTCCGGTCGATGACTTCGACTTGGCCAATGGCGACACGAGCGGAGATGAAGGCGGAGGGCCGGACGAGGGTGTAGCCGGTGTGGCGGATCAGCTCGCCCGTGTCTTCGACACGGAGCTGAAACTGGCCCTTGGTCTCGACGAGGAGGCGCATCTGCTTCCCGGAACTGGAGGGCGGGGGAGGGCGCCCTTCGGGGCGCCCTCTTGGATCAGCTGGCGTAGTCGAAGACCTCGCGGGTATCGCCGAACACCAGGCGGTAGCCGCTCACCTCGGACTTGGTGTAGGTCACCGACTGGGTGGTGATGGAGCGCTCGCTCTCGGAGATGAGCGAGCCGGCCTCGATCAGCTCCTCCAGGGTCTCGTCCTTGGCCATGCCGAGCAGCTGCTTGTCGGCCGCCGTCGAGGACAGGGCGAAGTTCACCGTGCCGTCGAGAAGCGGGACGCCACCCACGCGGAAGCCGGAGCGGGCGAGGTTCTCGGCCGCGGTCAGGTCGGTGCGGCTCGAGCCCTGGATCGGACGGGCGAAGAGGAACAGCCAGTCGACGTAGGCGTCCCAGCCGCCGACCACGGTGTCGACCGGGGCGCCGGACTTCGCGCGGGCGACCAGCCACTGGAGCAGATGCTCGTAGCTGAGGCGGCCATTGGTGGCGTTGGTCACACCGTTCCGGCCGTTGAAGGACGACTGCGTGACCACACCGGCCGCCGGATGCACGCCGTCGCCGTTGATGAGGACGGAGGTCGCCTCACCCACCTTGCTCATCTCGAGCTCGCGGTTCATGCGGGCCGCGTAGGGGGTGAGCAGGTCGAGACGCGCACGGCGCGAGAACTCGTACGACGTACGGTAACCGCCGCCGATCTTGTACATCTTCACCTTGTTGTCCGAGGTGCGGATGGAGCTGATCGGCATCGGGGCCAGCTCGGCCACGCGGCGCATCACCTTGTAGTCGTCGGCGCTATCGTTGACGACGGTCGAGATCATCTCGACGCCCGCGATCGTGCGCGAGGACGCGACGAGGGAGGCGGTGTTCTCGAAGTTGGTCTGGCGGTACTTCCAGCGCACCATGTCGTCCACGACCTCGGGGAAGAGGGCGCGGGTGCCGGGCGAGTACTCGAAGGTGTCCGAGGCCAGGTCCAGCGTGATGCCGGTGTCGAAGTCGTCAGCGATCGGCAGGCCGAGGTACTTCAGCGAGGCCTCGTAGCCGTTGAGGCCGGCGTAGTTGGCCGCCTCGTTGGACTTGCCGGGGTCCACCGCCAGGCGGAGGAAGTCACGCATCTCGACGCCGTACTCCTTGGCGAGCGAGACGAGCTTCTGGCCGGCCTGGACGGAGGCGTGCGGGTTGTCGGTCTGCTTGAGACCGGCGAGCAGCTCCTCCGGGGACTTCCGGTTCGCTGCGAGGTGGCTGAGGGGCTTGAACACGGGTGAGGCTCCGGAGGTGCGTTGGGATCAGAGGCGGACGACGACGGCCTTGCCGTTCGCGACCTCGACGACGAAGTTCTTGGAGTGATCGGCCGAGGCAGCGGCCTTCACCTCACCGCCGCCCGCGCCGACGACAGTGTCGCCGACGGCGACGGTCTGGCCGGCCTTGATCGGCAGCGGATCGGTGAACTGGAAGGAGACCGTACCGGCGCCGTCGGACTCGTAGACCTCGAGGCGGCCGACGATCGTGTCGCCGTCGCCGGCCAGCTTGAAGCAGTTGGCGCCGGAGGCGGCGTCGAGCGAGATGGCCTTGCCGGTGTCGGCCGCGGTTACGCCGACCAGCTTCACGGTCCGGTTGGCGTCCTCGTTCTTGATGCGGGCCAGGGAGACCTGGCGGTGGAAGGCGGCGGTCATGTCAGGGTTCCCTGGGTTGCTGGCTCAGCGAGCCGTCTTGAAGCCGGCGGTGCCGACGGCGAGGTTGGCGCGCTCACCCTTGCCGGAGGCGGCATCACGGCTCTGGCCCGCCGAGAAGATCGAGCGGAGGCCCTGCACCTTGGACGTTACCTCGGTGATGATGGCGTCGGCGCCCTCCGGCAGGGTGAAGCTCACCGTGCCCGCTGCGGCGTAGAGCGGGGCGAGGATCTTGGCCGGGAGGGCCTCGAGCTCGGTGACACGCGAGGTCAGCGTCACCACCTGGCTCTCGGCCGCGGTGAGCCTCGTGTCCTTCTCCGGGTCCTGGGCGCTGGCCAGCTGAGCCTCGAGCTCGGCGATCCGGGTGTCCTTCGCGGACAGCGAGGCGTTGGCGGTCGCCAGCTCCGCGGTCCGCGTCGCGAGGTCGACGGAGGTCGAGGTCAGCTTCTCGACCAGGGCAGTGAGGTCCATCTCGGAGGGCTCCGACTGTTTCGTTGAGAGGGTCAGGGTGAGCGGCGAGACCGACGTGCCGGACGCCAGCTGCAGAGACCCACCGGGAAGGATGCGGGCGCCACGGGCGCCGCCCTGGCCGACCAGGGACATCTCGTACCAATGGTCGAGGTTGTTCATCAGGACGTGGGCGCCGTCCCTACCCATGACGTTCCCGTCGGGGTCGGTGCCGGTCCAAATGTTCTCGAAGGTCGCCTGATCGCTGAAGAAGTCGAAGCCACTCTTGTTGGAGAGGGCCTCCTTCGCCAGGATCGACACCGACACCTGATCGACGGTGCCGTTGTTGATGAGGTCGATCTTGTCCTGGTGGGCGGGATCGACGAAGAACAGGACCTCGAGCGAGGCCACGCCGTTGCGGTTCGTCACCTCACCGGAGAAGATCCGGCCGGCCGGCAGAGGCTCACTGTTGTGGGAGACCTGCAGCGGGATGGTCTCGCTCTGGAGAGCGTCTGCCATCTGCTGGAGGAAAGTCCGGGTGTAGACGCCCCCCAGGTAGAGCGGGTGCTTCTGCCGGATGGGCAGGCTGTTCAGCGCCACGGCCCGGAAGACCGCGTGCTTCGAGATGTCGACGCCTTCGCCCACAGCTGCTTTCAGCTGCTGGCGAATGGTGTCATTGATCTCGATCTGTTTCATCCGACTGTGCCGTTCTTGCTGACGCACAGATGGTGAGCAGATTACGAGCTACAAACTCGCAGTTATTAGTAGCTATTAGTTACGCCGCTTTTCGCGGGCCAGCCGATTTCGGGGCGTTCCGGCGGGTGGCCGCGGTACGCTCCGGCGCGGCCGACCGGCCGAGGCTGTCCGTATTCGCGCTGACGTCTTCCGGCTCGACGCCGCCGGCCGGCGCCGGGGTCATGAACCCCGTGCCGGAGAGCTCGGGTGCGCTGTCCGGCGGGAGCCGGTTATACATCATCAGGTGGTACTCGACGTCCGTGATGAGCCCGTCGGAGAGGTCCTGACGCAGCCGGCTCGCCTTGAGGGCAAGCTGTGGCTCAAGCTCGGTCTCCGGGCGCAGCTCGGCGGCCGGGAAGCGGACGCGGGCGAAGCCCTGGTACCCCTGCTGGTGGAAGATGAAGGAGAACAGCCGCTGCCACAGGTCGACGAGCGGGAAGTTGAGCTCGTCGGCGAACATGGCCGCCAGGCGGGCTTCCACCGATCCGGTGTTCACGCCCGAGGCGCCACGCCCCAGGATCGTCGACATGGTCTTCAGGCCGGCTTGGTTCTGGGCGTTGAGGGTCGCGATGATCGGCTCGACGTTGAGCGCCATGCCCGGCGCCTTCTCGTTGAGGATCTTGAACTCGAGGCTGTCGGAGTGGACGAGGGCCTGGTCAGCCGCGATGGTCGAGAAGTTCGATCCGATCGTCGCCATCTGGTTCGCGACCCAGGTGGCCATCTTGGTGGCGTCCGCCTGCTCCTCGGCCGGTGCGTTCTTGCGCAGGACCTCCTCGAGCACCTTGATCTCGATGCGCGGGTACCCGACGAAGCGCATGATCCGGTAGAGGTCGTTGATGACCTGCTGCCGGGCGGCGATCGTGTTGATGGCCGAGACGAAGGGCGAGGTGGTGTAGATCGCAGTGGGGTCGCGACGGTAGAACGCGACGAAGAAGCTCGGGATGTCGAGCATCACCGGGTCGGTCTGGCCCGGCACGATCTGGCCCGGCTTGTACTGCCCGGGCTGCTTCTCGTACCAGCGGATGGACTTGAGATCGACGTTGCGCACGCTGTCGGGCGCCTGGGACTTGTCGAAGACGACGTCCGCGCCGATGCCGCCCCGCAGCAGCAGCATGTAGCGGAACTCCTCGTTGAGGCGGGAGAAGTTCTGCTTCAGCTGGAAGCCGAGGGTGTAGTCGGTCTGGTAGGAGAGCCGGGTGATGAGCTGGGCAAGCTGCTTGCTCGCCACCGGGTCGACCTGCCCGTTGATGTCCTCCATCCAGGCGACCATCGGGGTGTTCGCCAGGGTGAGGTAGCCGTTGACGGCACTCGAGACGTCAGTGTCGTTCTTGAAGAGGCTGGCCAGGAGGTCCTGGCTGGTCTGCGCCTGACGGTCGGTGAAGAGGTCGTTGAGGTGATCCCGGTAGACCGGGACCGTCAGGACCTGCTGCGCCTGCTGGGGGTTGAAGGTCGGAGTGTTGGTGTTACCGCCAGCTCGCGGTTTCTTCTTGGGCGCCAGGATTTTGAGGACATCCAGCGCGGCCATCAGTACAGCGTCCCGTAATCCACGCCCCTATATATGGACTGGCGCGTGTCCTGCAAGACAGCCTCTCCTCGGAGCATAATGCCCGTGCGGGGGTCTGCAGTGCTATTAAAGTCGATCCCCGCCTTCAACCGGACCGATGCCTGATGAAGGGCCAGCGAGTGCAGGAAGTGGTCGTTCCCTGAGAGCTTCTCCCAGGCCGGCGGCTCGTCGGGCTTCTCGATCCGGATCATGTCGCGGAGGTGGGTCACCAGCAGGCTGCCGTTTCCACCGAAGCCGGACATCAGCAGGAGGTGCTGACGCACGACCCGGGCCACCGCGTCGATCATCTTGGTGCGGTTGGCGACGTAGTGGGTGACCTTGTCGAACTCGTCCTTCTTCTCCTGCATGGCCGGCGCCGTCCCGACGGTCGCGTAGCCGATCGGCATCACGACACCCCTGGTGACGTCACGGACCTGCTCGGAGAGGCTGGTCATGGGGTAGAGGTCGATCGCACCTCCGAGGATCTTGTAGCTCTCGACCCGACCCTTGATGAAGCCGACGAGCTCGGCCTGGGGCACCTGGGCGAACTCGACGATGTGGTTCGGCGTGCCGATGGTGACGTGGCAGGTCTGACCGACGTCGCAGCCGAGGAAGTAGCCGCCGCTCGGCTTGGGGTCCGGGATGGCGGGGCCCTGCATGCAGACCCGGATGTCTTCCTCGGAGATGCGGGCGTTCGCGTCGTTGAACGGCTCCCCGAGCACCGTGTTGAAGAAGCCCTTCAGGTTGTCCGCGAGCTGGTACTTCTTCAGCTGCCCGAAGATGTAGGGGATCGTGATGCTGTCGACGCTGAAGGGGCGGACCCGATAGCCGCGGGCCCGGCTGAACGGGTTCTCGGCAACCCACTGGCGCAGGCTCGGGTCGCTGAGATCGACCGGCGCTGAGCACTTGGTGCAGCGGACGTAGGCGTTGTCGAGATCGATGCCCTGCACGTCCTCGATCGTCAGCTTCGAGAGATCGTCGACGTCCTTGGTCAGACCGGGCAGGCAGAGGAACCGCGGGGCGAAGAGCGGGATCTGCCACTCGTTGCAGCAGGGGCAGCGGTACTGGTACTCGTGCTTGTCCGAGACGTTGTAGGCGGCGTCGATGCCGTAGCCGACGTAGGTCGGCGTCGAGAAGCGCTGCGTGATCTTGAACTTCGACATCTGCAGGCGCGACTGCATCAGTCCGCGCATGGCCTGGTCGGCGAGATCGACCTCGTCCTCCATCAGGATGTCGGCCGAGATCGAGGTGGCCTCGCCCTCGGTGGTGCCGGTGATGTACCCGTAGCTGTCGTCCACCTGGTACAGCGCCTTGTGGCGGACCGGCTTGTCGGCCAGGGGACCATTCCAGATCGGGTCGCTCTCGATCAGCATCTTGATGCGGGTCTGGCTGAGCCGGTCACGCATCGGCTGGTTGGGGAGCGAGAAGATCCCCGCGGTGCCCGGGTTCCGCTTCAGGAACCCGAAGAACTTCCGCATCTGGCTTTCGGTGAGCCCGACCTGGGAGAGCTTGATGCAGCTCAGGTCGGGGTGCATGTCGTCGATGATCTGGCGCTGGAACTCGAAGCCCTTGAAGGAAAAGGCCTTCCGCCTCAACGTGGTGTTGGCGCAGACCCAGTCCGACATCGGGAGGACGGAGCTGTCATCCGGGAAGCGCTGATCGAGCCCCTGGATGAACTCCGCGAGGAGCGAGTTCACAGCGGGTCGAAGGCCCAGTCGATCTCGGTGTCGAGGTGCTTGGCGGCGTAGGCCCGGGCATCCCGCTCGCGGACGAACTGAATGGCCGCCTCGGTCTTGTCGACGAGGAAGGCGGCCGAGTTCTCGACGATCACGTAGCGGGGCGAGCCGGCGGGCCGGTCAGGGTGGCGGATCACGTAGCCGGCGAAGCCGAGCTTGGAGACCGGGATGGAGCCTACGGGAATGTAGGCCGCCCGGATGCTGTCGGCGACGATCTTGCCTCCGAAGATCTCTGTGACCTGACCGCCCTGGTGGAAGACCTTGGGCTGACCGCCGACACCGGACACACATCGGCCGCTGCAAACACCTGACGTCAAGCACTCAGGGCAGCCGGCCTTGTAGTTCTCTGGCCCCTCACCCACTTCCGCAGTCGCATTTTGCATTTGTCAGCCCCTTGTTCCGCAGAAATGGGGACGAGACTGACATTCGCGAGAGACGAAATTCGGTAACCCCCGGGGGTTTTGAGCGGCTCGCGTGCGACCGACTGGATTTCATATCCCATAATACGCTCAGACAGGGGCCGAGATGACCAAGCGCACCTTCCCTCAGCTACCGCCCGAGATGGCCAGCCGCCTCCAGGCCATCCACGAGCTCTCCAAGAGCGACCCCGGGTACTTCGAGGACACCTGGTGCCCCTATCCGGAGGAGGTGAAGGCCCTTCTCCGGGGTCAGGTCGTCTCCGGACCGGCGATCAAGCTCTTCGAGAGCGAGGCAGACGACGGCGAGCGGGCCGACGTGGTCCTCAGCGAGGTCGAGAGCACCATTGAGGAGATGAAATCGGTCGAGCTGAAGCTCTCCGAGTCCGAAACGAGCGAAAAAATCGCATTTTACCGTGCAAAAACTCAACTTTTAGAGCGTTGGGTGTCCCTGAAAGAGAAATTACACTCGATTAAACAAGTTTCTGAGTTCCAGAGAGTCGTAGTTCGGACCCTGGAACAGTTCCTGGACAAAGATCAGGTCCAGGATTTCAAGAATAAGCTCAAGGAAGTCCGCTGATGGGTATTTTCTCCGACAACGCTGAACGGTACTGGGCCGCCGGGCTCCCCGTCATGCCCCTCCGGCCGCAGAGCAAGCGGCCGGTGATCGACAACTGGTCCGCCTACCAGAGCCGGATGCCTTCCGACCTGGAACGCCTGACCTGGAAGATGCACCACGGCGACGGCAACATCGGCCTGCCGCTCGGCGCCCAGTCCGGGCTCGTGGCGATCGACATCGACGTCGACGACCCGGTCGTCCTCGGTATCCTCGATCGGGTGCTGCCGCCCTCCCCGTGGCGCCGCGTGGGCAAGAAGGGCAAGGTCCTCCTCTACCGCTACGAGGGCCAGCCGATCGTCCGCGTCAAGTACCGGGACAAGAACGGCGCCACACAGACCGCGGTCGAGATGCTCTCGGGCGGCTCGCAGATCGTGCTGCCGCCGTCGATCCATCCGGACACCGGCCAGCCCTACTATGCGAACCGGGAGCTGCTCGACTGCCTGGGCGAGATCCAGTCGCTGCCGCCGAACATCGAGGCGAAGCTGCGCGAGGCGATGCGCGAGGCGGGCTATGACGTCAACGCCAGCTCCGGCATCGGCGCGCTCACGAACTTCATCTCGTCCGGCGCTCGCGACAACACCCTGACGTCCTATGCAGGCCTGTTCGCGAACGACGTGCTGAAGGGACACAAGACCCTGCTCGAGGCCTGCGAGCAGATCGAGGTCGCGGTCACCGCCTTCATGCAGCGCACGAACGGCGACAACATCGACCCGAAGAAGGGCTCGAAGAAGCTCGTCGAGTTCCTGATCCGAGACGTCACCGGGCCCAAGCGCAAGCAGCTCGCCAAGGGCTGGGACGCGGGGCTGACCGAGGAGCAGAAGAAGGCCCTCGGCGTCGACGCCTTCACGACCGACCACGAGGAGTGGGACGTCAGCAAGGTCCTGGCCTACTTCAACGCCGGCCTCGAGCAGACCGGCGCGGCCAAGGACGAGGAGGCCTACCACTCCCTCACCCGGGACGTGCTGGCGAAGGTGGCCTCGAACCCGACCTTCCTCACTGACGTCACCGGCTGCGAGCGGATCTGCAAGTACATCGCCGACCTGTCGGGTAAGCGCCTCACGCTGAGCGCCGTCCGGGGTCAGCTCGCGGCGATCCGGCGCAACGGTGGGATCGAGGGCGTCAACCACGCCGAGATCGCGAAGGAGGTGAAGCAGGACCTCGAGGACCGCCTGGGCGAGATCCGCTGGCACAACGAGCGGCTCTGGCGCTGGTGCGGTTCCCACTGGGTGGGCATGCCCGACGGCGAGATCCTCAACATGATCGCCAACGACTACGGCCACTACCGGGCGTCGTCGAAGCACTCCGACCACAACGGCATCCTGAAGACGATCAAGACCCTGTCGCTCAAGCCCCTGCGGACCCTGAACGAGAACGGGATCAACTTCGTCAACGGGTTCCTGACCGAGGACCTGGAGCTGCGGGATCACCACCCCGACTTCGGCATGACCTACTGCCTGCCATACGCCTACGACCCGAGCAAGGGTGCGTTCTGCTCGAAGTGGCACAAGATGCTCAACGACTACTGGGGCGAGGATCCGGACTTCACGCAGAAGGTCCAGGCGCTCGGCGAGGTCATGGCGATGACCATGTTCGGCAAGATGCCCCAGACCGAGAAGGCGGTGTGTCTGATCGGCGCCGCCGGCTCCGGCAAGAGCCGGGTGCTCGGCGTGATGAAGGGGCTGATGCCGGACGACGCCATCTCGGTGATCCCGCCGTCGACCTGGGGGGACAAGTTCGCCCCGGCCCAGATGGACGGCAAGCTCCTGAACGTCGCCGGTGAGCTCTCCGAGCACGCGGTGATCGACGGCGCCCGGTTTAAGCAGATCGTCTCGGGCGAGGAGATCGACGGGCAGTTCAAGAACAAGGACATGTTCAAGTTCCGCCCGCGGGCCGCCCAGTGGTTCGCCTCGAACCATCCGCCCAAGTCGCGCGACAGCTCCGACGGCTTCACCCGGCGCTGGCTCTTCCTCACGTTCTCGCGCGCCTTCCCGAAGGATCAGCAGAACGTCGACTACGAGCAGATCGTGCTGGCGGAGGAGCGTGAGGGCATCGCGGCCTGGGCCGTGGCGCACATGGCGCGGCTGCGGAACGAGCGGTACCAGCTGACGGACCCGGCGTCGTCGGTGGTGACGCGCGAGCGCCTGGAGAACGACCTCAACAACGTCCGCGGCTTCCTGGTCGAGATGCGGGACAGCGGACGCCTGCTGCTCGGGCCCGACGCGCATGCCGGCGTCGCCCGGCCGTTCACCAGCTTCGAGACCATCTGGACGGAGTACCGGTCCTGGGCGGTCACGAACGCCACCCAGCCGGTCGACAGCCGGACGCTGATCCGCCGGATGCACTCGCTCGCGGTCCCGTTCGGCTTCGTGGTGGATCGGGTGGCGACGAACGGCGGGGGCTTCGCCAACGTCTACAAGAACCTGACGCTCGGCGAGCACAAGAAGGCGGCTGCGTGATGAAGACCTTCCTCTTCACGGGCCAGGAGGTGCGGGATTTCCCAGCCTGGCTCGTCGCCTGTAATTTCGGCCGGAGCGCGGGACGCCTGGTCGTGCATATCCTCGAGGGGCAGCTGGTGCTGTTCCCCGGGGACACCCTGGTGCGGGACGCGGCCGGGCTGATGTGGATCGAGCGGGCCGAGGCCCTGAAGGAGGCAGCGTGACCGAGATGGTGACCATCTACAAGCCTGCCTCCGTCGGCAGGACGACGATGCTCCTCCGTACGCTGGGCCCGGTCCTCGACGACGAGCGGTACGTGGTCTGCGACGCCGCCACCCGTCGGCTCATGCGACGGGGCGTGGCAGAGCTGTCGAGCCAGGTGCTGGCGGAGGAGATGAGTGACGTGCGGGCTTTACGGGACGCCGGCAGGCCCCCGCAGGAGCTGGTAGTGGCCGAGGCCCTCGCGAAGGAGCGGAGACGACGGATGGATGCGGCTCAGAGCATGGACAGGGTGGTGGCCAAGCACCCCCTCCCCTGGCGGGTGAACCCCGAGTTCAACGGGTGGGACATTCTCGGCGAGGCCGACGGCCCGACACCAGACCCGATCCTGGATGCGAACGGGATGCCGGTGATGAGCCCGAGCCAGTGGTTGCTGGCGGAGCCGGGTGTGATGGAGCTGATCGTGGAGGCAGTGAACCGTGGCTGACGTTCTGAAGACCCTGATCGCCGATCTGCTGGCGATGAAGCCGGGCGAGGAGTTCGCGCTCTCCTTCGACGATGGCACTTGGTCCGTCGACTTCGTCCACCCGGGGCACCACGGCGTGATGCTTGAGTTCGGCGGGGTCTATCGCGGGGCCGGAGATACCCCGGAGGAAGCCGTCCAGTCCTGCATCGATCAGGTGCGCCAGCACCCTGCCCTGGATCAGCCGCAGGACACACGGACGGAAGCGGAGAAGGCCTTCGACGCCATGGTCGACGACCTATCAGCTGAGGAGCTCCGTCACTTCTGCAGCGCCCGTCAGGACGCCTTCCCTGGCGAGTGGGTCCCAGGCTTTGTCCGGGCGCGGGACATCGTGGCCTCTTGCATCATGGCACCGAAGATCCCGATCGTCATGGGGACTACAAGTCGACCCGGGTGATCCGGATCTCCCAATCCCCCAACGGCTGACCTTCGTGCGAGAGCCCGCCCAGATTGAAGATCTGGAGCGGGCTCTGTCCGTTGATGGTGTAGGCGACCAGCTCGTTCAGCGCCTTCTGGATGTGGGGCGGCAGCTCGCGCGTGTCGGTGACCAGCTGCGGTTTCGGGGGCTTCGGCGTGCTCATGGGTAGCAGCATGCCCCGGCTCTGGGGTTGGATCAAGTTCAAGTGCTATTACTGAAATTGTCAAATTTTTCCAAAAAAGAAATCTAGCATAGTGGGCGCGACCTACGGTCTAAGTCCTTGAAAAACCTACCACTCATCCCCCTACACTTGTGCTAGGCGCAATCGCACCCCCTGCTATTCTCTAATGGTCAGGGGATGGCCCCGGACGGCCCCCCGCGCGTCGGGAGGTCCAGGGCGGAGCTATGCCTCCCCTCCACCGCCTAAAATTTTAGGCTAACACGAAGGATCAACCCCATGTCCTACACTGCTCGCCAAGTCATCACCGCCGCGGTTGTCGAGATCAAGACCATCCGTGAACTTCAGATGCGCGCCCTTGCTGCAACTGCGGTCGGTTATCTCAAGCTCACCTTGTGGGCAACCACGCCGATGAAGGATGACGCGGCGAAGGCCACGGTGCGGGGACTGGCCCTAGAGTTGGGGCTCAATAAGGAAACCTTCGAGGTCTACGGTTCCGACGCACGGGGCGCGGCCCTGATGCTGGCTAAGGCGCCCGACGACAAGAACTTCCTTGCGGTGCGGGACGCCAACGACGCCGACGCCGCGCTCGAAGGCATGGTTTCCCTACTGGCAGCCAAGGGGGTGACGTGCCCGTATCACCTCAAGAAGTGGGTGAAGGCGGGCACGGGGGGACACCTCTCCACGGAAGCCGCCCCGGCCAAGGGGATGAAGGCGGACGCACTCGCGGCGCTGGATAGCGTCGGGGTGAACGCTTCGACCATCAAGGCGGACGCCAAGGCTGCCAAGGCGGCGGAGAAGGCGGACGCCAAGGCAACGGCCAAGGCCCTGACGGAGCGCGCCCAGGCGGACGCCAAGGGGGCCGGGGCCGATATCCTCGCCATGCTGGCAGGCATCACCGATGCCGCCATGCTGAACAAGATCGCGGTTGCCGTGTCGGAGCGGATGGTTGCGCTCCAAGCGGCGGCCCTGGATGCGGCCCCTGCCCCGACCCCGGTCAAGCAGGCGGCCTAGTCCCCTCCCCTAGCCCGGGCTCCGGCCCGGGCTCCACATGTGGGCGTGTGTGCGTGTTTGCGTGCCTGCATGTGCATGTGTCTACGTGTGAGCTGGGCCACACCACGGCCTAAAATTTTAGGCGGAACAACAACTTACCGGATGACGGACAATGGCCAAAATCACGCGAGACGAATGGTTCCGGACCAACTCGGCCATCAATTCTACGCCCGTCTCACAAGAACGGGTCTACCCCGAGGCCCACCATGACAACAGGCATTCGGGCTGGAGCGATCCCCTGGCTGACGTCATGGGGAGCGCCCGGGACCGCGCGGCGGCCATCCGGGCTAGACACGCCCGCGAGGTGCCCCCTCCCCCGGCCATCGAGATCCGCTTCGCCGCGGACATGGTGATGGAGACGGGGATGCACGCCTACCCGAAGCGGGGCGAGCGCATGATCGAGCCCAAGCGCCGGCTGCCGGTTGACGTCCAGGCCAAGCGCGAGAAGCCGCGCCGGGCGCTGGGTCCGGCCCCGGCCCAGACCCAGACCACGCTGCCGGTACAGCGCCCGGACCGGGTGCAGGTCGAGAAGAAGGTCGAGTTCCGCGGGGCGCAGATGAGCGCGGTCGCGGCCCAGGCGATCGCGCGAGGCCGCCGCGAGGCGGCCGAGCTGGAGGCGGCGCGTGAGGCCGCTCGCTTGCGAGCAAATCAGGTCGGTTCTCCGTTCCGGGTTGATTGGACGGACCTGGAGGCGGTGAAGGACTACGCCCGCCAGTGTGGCCCGGGCATGGTCGTCATCAAGCGCGCCGAGCGGCCCAACTTCAACATCACCCACGCCGAGCGGACCGACCGCTACGTCGCGAGCGAGGTCGTGTTCAGAACCTGAACACGTCCACACGTTTGCGTGTGAGCCCGTCAACAGCCTAAAATTTTAGGAGGAAAGACAATGCGTTGGACCGTGCTGATGATCTCGATCTTCGCCTACTGCGCCGCCGGGGAGGCCACGCTGTCGTGGCTGGGGATGTGAGCGACTACCTGCACTCGGGCCGCCGGTCGCAGCTGAGGTGGGACGACGTGCGAGGCTACGTCGTGACCAGGCTCACGGACCGGAAGCAGGCCGAGGTTCCGGCCGCGCTGGCGGAGGATGCCATGCGGGTGTTGGCACGAAGGGACCGCGACCGCCGCCTTGTGGCGCTCGTGCCCTGAACCTACTTTTCTATAGGGATATTTTTTCCCTCTACTCTCAGGTGGAAAAATAAATATCCCTAGGGATATAGGAGAACGACGATGGGAGCTGATGGAAAACATATCCCATCATATTTCCCCGAGAGACTGCGCTCTAAGGTAGTCCTGCCCGAGAGCGAGGACGGGTGCTGGTTGTGGACCGGAGCTATGGCCGGGCAGAGGGCCCGTACCAGGGTCCGCGAACCGATCCCGGAAGGGAAGCTGCCCGCGAAGTCACCGATCTACAGCACGACTGAGCGCGCCACACCCATGTGGCACGACCCAGAGGTGGGACGTCCCGTCCCCGCCCACAAGGCCCTCTACAGCCGTGCCCACGGCATCCCCTTCCGCGAGCTCCCCCGGCTCCGTCGTTGCCCCAACGACCGGTGCGTGAGCCCGAACCACACCCACCCGATCAACCCGCTCCCGAAGCCGACCGCGATCCCGTTCCTGGACCGGCTGAAGGAGAAGCGCCCGGTCGTGGACCTGGGCCCGGTCTCGGCCGCGGAGGAGTGCGGGCTGCCGCCCATCCCGGCCGAGATCTGGACCGAGTTCTGCCTCTGGGACGAAGCCAACCCCTACGAGGAGGATGCGGCCTAAAAATTTAGGCCCTGCGCTCCGCGACGTTGCCCGCTGACGGGCACGGAGCCGATTTAGCACCCACCCTAGCCAAATCCCGCAACCAGCCGCCAGCGCCCCGCTGAGCGGCTTTTTTCATGGAGCCGACCCCAGTGCCCGAACACGACCCCAACCTCACCGAGGATCAAGCCATTGCCATCGCCACGGGGGCCACCACTGACCACGACGAGTTCGACGACGAAGATCCGTACCCCCCGGGGATCTAAGCCCCCAGTCCGTAGAACCGGCGAGCCTAAAATTTTAGGCCATCTCGGGTTCCAACCCCGAGACAAACGATGACCCAGCACCAAGGCCTGCCGGTGGCAGGCTACCAACCGCAGACCGACGCCAAGGTCGCTGCGGTCAACGTCAACAAGGAACTCGAGGAGCGCGTGCTCCGACAGATCGAGAGCCTTGCTGCTGATCCCCAGCACGACGGCCGGATGCTCGCTCTGGGCAAGACCCAGATCCAGCAGGCCTTCATGTGGATCAACCGGGCCGTCTTCCAGCCGGCCCGCATCGCCCTGCCCGGGGACAAGTCCTGACCATGCTCTGGGCCGTCATCACCCGCCTCAATGACGTCCTCGCCGTGATCGGCTTCGGGACCGTCATGTACGGCGTCATCCGCGTCACTCGTAAATTCAGCAGGTAAATCAGCATGTTCGGACTTGCCAAGCGCGTCCTCAAGGGCGCGAGCCGCGAAGTTGCGGCCGACTACAGCCACAACAAGGACTACCTCGAGGCCGTGTGCGCGGCTGCCGCCCTGGTGGCGAACGCCGACGGCAACATCTCCGACCAGGAGCGCACGAAGACCGTCTCGGTCCTGACCAACCACCCGACCCTGGGCAAGATGTACCGCCAGCCGGACATCGAGGCGACCGCTGACGTCATGTTCAAGCGCGCCAAGGACGGCTCGGGCCGCCAGCTGCTCGCTCGCGAGCTCGACGACATCAAGGGCCGGCCGAACGGCGCCCAGATGGCGGAAGACGTCTACCTCGTCGCCCAGGACGTGGCCGCCGCCGACGGCGAGATCGGCGACGACGAGAAGATCGTGCTCGGCAAGATCGCCAGCCGCCTCGGCGTGGACGTCAGCAAGTTCGACTTCTGACCCCAACCCAGACCCAGACCCAGACCCAGGCCTAGCGCCTGGGTCGCCTCCGAGGCCGGACCCAAACCCTCCCAACAATCTGACGTCACCACCCCGCCCGGGCCAACCCCTGGAGCGGCAACGGAGAAGCACGCCCATGTCCGAGACCTTCCTCAGCGCCGAGCTGCTCGACATCACCGAGGCCGAACGCGACGGCCTGATCCAGCTCCGGAAGGCCTTCCTGTCCGAGACCGGACCCGTCCACATCCCCAGCGATGAGACCTGGGGTGACGTCAAAGGGGTCGAGACGATCCGCGTCGCCTTCAGCATGCAGTTCCCGACCGCGGCGCTGAGCCCGGGCGCCCGTGAGGCGTACGGCTGCGGGTGCGTCGCCTGCATCGGTGGGCACCTGTCCCTGCTCATGCAGGGGGTCGATGTCCTGACCCCCGGCCCGATCGAGATCAGCGGCCTGCAGACGGCCGTTGCCGACTGCTACGTCACCGAGGCCGAGTTCGGCCCGCTCGGCCCCCTCTTCTACCCCCACGATCTCGAGGTTGCCTGGGACCGGATCTCGGCCCGCTCGGCCGGCTACGCGATCACCAACTTCCTCACCACGGGCAAGCCCCACTGGGAGCGCGCCCTCGAGGCCGCTGGCCAGTCCGACCTCCTGGAGGCCTGAGCCATGTCCGACCCCTATCTCAGCGCCAAGGCCCTCGGCATCTCCGAGCTGGAACGCGCCGCCCTCATCCGGACCATGGAGGTCCTGGCCAGAGAACAGATCGTCTTCGACATGTCGACGCCTTGTTCGACCCGCGGCGAGCGTCAGCCCGAGGAGCCGGACGTCACCTCGCTGAGGGCCACGCCCGCCTGCGACACCCACCTCTGCATCGGCGGCACGATGTCGATCCTGATGCAGCACGAGATGCAGGTCCCGGCCGAGATCACGCCCGAGGCCGGGGACGAGGCATTCCGCTACGTCCTCGATGACATCCCTCACACTCACCGGCTTCGGGAGCTGTTCTACGGTCGCCTCTCCAGCGCGATCGAGCCCACCGACGGCATCGCCGCGATCAAGCAGTTCCTGAGCGGCAACACGTCCGATCCCTGGCTGATGGACTAGCCAGAAGTCTAACCCTCTGAACCGCCTAAAATTTTAGGCCGCCCACGACGTGGAGCGGCAACGGAGAAGCACGTCCATGACCCCTCGCCTCACTGACGTCTCGCACCCAACCAGGCAGCAGCTGTTCGACGCGATCGTCGAGCACGCCGCCCAGATGCCGGGCAAGTCCTGGATGAACCCGGACGCCAAACCCTGCGACCAGTCCTGCGCCTACCGCTCGCCCGACGGGAACGCCTGCTTCATCGGCGGGCTCCTGACCGACGAGGAGGCCAACGGCCTCGACGCAATTACCGCGGCCTGGGTTGAGGACCCGCGCTCCGGCCCGTCTGGCGCCTACGAGGACCTGCTCTACGCCGGCAAGATGCCCGAGCGGCTGAGCCGGTACGAGAACCGCGACTTCCTCCAGGAGATGCAGCGCACCCACGACACGCTCGACCCCGGACAGTGGCCCGAGGCCTTCCGCCAGCGAGCCCGCGACTTCGGGCTCGACGCCTCGATCGTCGACCGCTGCTTCCCCACCGTGGAGGCCTGAGCCCATGCACCTCTCCGCATCCGAGCTCGGCATCACCGAGCAGCAGCGCGACGCACTCATCAAGACGATCGACGTGCTCAAGGCCGAGCAGGTCGTCTTCACCATGGGGACCAGCTGCTACAACCCCATCGTCGTCTCTGACGGCGCCGCCCCGGCCTGCGGGACGCGAGCCTGCATTGGCGGAACCATGGGCCTCATCATGGCGAACGGGGGCACGTTCCCCGAGCGCGTGACCAATGAGATGGTCAAGAGCGCCGCTGGCTTCGTCGACGCCAACGACCCGTGGGGTCTCAATCACGGCCTCTACGACCGCAACCGGTCCATCCTGACCCCCCTCTTCTACGACAACCTTGAGGAGGGGACGACACCGGCTGATGGGATCGCCGCGATCGAGCGGTTCCTCGCCGGCAACAAGTCCGACCCGTGGCTCGTGCGGGAGGGCGAGTGATGTCCCTCTCCGCCCAAGCCATCTTCGACCGGGTGGTCGAGCACGCCGCCCAGATGCCTGGGCGCAGCCACGTCGACGGGAAGGGCTGCCTCTACCGGGGCCCGAATGGCAACAAGTGCTTCGTCGGAGCCCTGCTTACCGACGAGGAGGCCAAGGGGCTCGACGCCTCGATGCCCTACACCGCGGCCGAGCTCGCTGGTGCGAACCTCATGCCCGAGCGCCTGCTCGAGCACGCCGCCCTGCTCCAGTCCCTGCAGGACGTCCACGATCAGTCGCGGACCATGACCTCGTGGCCGGTCGAGCTGCGCCTGGTCGCCGGCCGCTACGGCCTCGACCCCTCCTCCGTCACCCGCTGCTTCCCGGGAGCCTGACCATGTCCCGCCTTTCCGCCTCCGAGCTCGGCCTCAGCCAGGACGTCTACGACGCCCTCATCTGGGTCCGCGACGCCATCGACCCCGAGATCCCGGACCACACCCTACCGAGCTGGATGCGGTTCGACATGAACCACTGGGGCACTGCATCCCCGAACCACAGCGGGTGTGGGACCGCCTGCTGTATTGGTGGAAGCATGCAGATGCACCTGGCTGGTCTTACCAGCGTCGATGCAAATCACCGCTTCAGCTGGGACGAGTTCGATAAGTACCTCGCGCTCGAGGATAAGGTCTACCGCAGCGACCTGATGAACCCCCTGTTCTTCAACTACCCCGCGTTCGCAGGTCGCGAGAAGGCCGTCGCGGCGATCGACCGCTTCCTCAGCGGCGAGACCGGAAACCCCTGGGGTCTCTGACCCGCCCACATCTCCACATCTCCACACCCTCTTGCGAGGCAACGATGACGCACGCCTACGGTCTTCCCGAGAACCCCACCCCACAGTCGATCTTCGACAAGGTCGCGACCCATCTCTTCGAGCAAGGCCGGCCGGCCCTCAACGGCAATTCCTGCGCCTATCGGGGCGAGGAGGGTCGTGTCTGCGCCATCGGCTGCCTCATCACCGACGAGCAGTACGACCGCAGGATGGAGAGCAAAGCCGGCTACGCTGTGCTGCGTGACCACCCGTTGCAGGATCTGAGGCCGTTCGACGAGCTGCTCGACGAGCTTCAGGTCGTTCACGATCGGCCGGCACACCGGAACGAGGACGGGACCTTCGACCTCGAGATCCTGTCGGCCAAGCTCCTCGGGGTCGCCGAGAAGCACGGCCTCAAGCCCTACGCTGCGCTCCGGATCACGGAGGCCGAGTTCGACGCGCTGCTGAAGGCGCGCGAGATCCTGGCCCAGCCCGAGCTGCCGGCCGGCTACAGCTTCAACATGCGGACCTGGGCCAGGTTCGAGCACGAGTGTGGGACCGCCTGCTGCATCGGCGGCACGATGGGCCTCCTGATGGCTGACGCTTTCGACGTCGTGATCGCCGGAGGGACCGCCGTCGACGACCTGCCCCGTGAGCAGCGGCTCGTCGTCCGTGGGATCAACAAGCACGGCCCCCAGAGCGATGCTTTCGATCCCCTGTTCTTCCCCGGTCGTGGGGGTGGCAACCCGGAGGCTCACTGGGACAAGTACACCGCCGCCCAGGGCGTCCAGGCGATCGACGAGTTCCTCGCCGGCAAGCGCCAGCCCTGGGCTTTCTCCAATGTTTAAGCCCGAGCAGTTCGCCGCCACGGAGTGGGACACGGCCGAGACCAAGGCCCGGTTCGCCAACAAGCTCCGGACCTTCATCCTCGCCGGCTTCCCGCAGGCCAAGTTCGACAACCCCTTCTACAAGCGGCTGTCGATGACCTTCGGCCACATCGCCCACTACGACCGTGGCGGGTTCTACGCCGCCCAGTTCAGCAGCACCGATGCCCGCATCCGGTTCCTGCAGAACATCCTGTCCTGGCCCTGCCACGGCAGCCCGCTCTTCACCTACTCGGACGTCGAGCGGGCCATCAAGGCCTGGCTCCGCACGGTCGATGTGCTCGAGGACCTCTGCAAGGCTGACCTGGCCGAGCGGGAGCGCCGCGAGCGGGCGCTGCTGGCGCAGCTGCAGGCCAAGTACCCGGAGGCTCGACCGTAATGGCCCAGTACCGGCCGCGCCGAGCCAGCAACCGCTGGCTTCAAGGCGCTCCGGAGTACGTCCTGTCGTGTCACGACAACGGCGGCTCCACCGCTGACCGCTACACGGTCTACTTCGGAGGCAGTCTTGCCTTCGATCCCCAGCCCGATCGCGTGGGCTGTGAGTGTACCGGGCCCGGCAACACCCCGATCCTCTACCTCGGGATGAGCGATAGCCCGACACACCCCCTCGGTGTGTCCCAGTGGGGTGAGTGCTCTGCCTACGACCGGGCGGGCTTCATGCTCACCCGGGAAGGCCGGAAGACCCGCTGGCTCGACCTGCCCGAGGACGTCCGCAACCACGTCATCGCGAGGGCAACCACACCATGACCCCCGGCGCCTACGCCGTTCGCGACCTCCACGTCGGCTCCACCGACCGGGAGTGCATCCGTCATGTCCTCGGCAAGCTCGTGCCGGCCGCGCGCCAGCACAAGCACCGGGACGCTCGCCACAAGACGCTGCGGGAGGCCCTCGAAGCCCACCACAAGCACCAAGCCCTGGTCAGGAGGTACGCGCTGTGAGCCGCCGTCGCTTCTACGTCCTCCGCCTGCGCGTCCCGGAACTCCCGACCGTGCTCACCCCGAAGCCGGTCAACCAGGCCGAGGCCATTCGGTCCGTGAACTGGCAGCTGCAGGGTGGCTTCGGCACCCGGCCGGACTACGCGATCGTCGAGTGGAATGCGGAGCGCCAGGAGTTCTTCGACCGGAAGGGGGACACCTACCCCCTCCCCTCCCAGGGCTGCTTCACCCAGGTGGCCTGGGACGAGTTCCTGGCCACCCTGGCCAAGCCCCCGATCGAGCTCCGGACGCCCGGGATGCGCCGGTGGCGGGTCACGGTCGAGCTCGACGTGCCCGTCGACGCGAGCCGGGATGACGTCAAGGACTACGCCCTCGACGCCATGGGTACCATGGTCGGCTGCTACCGCCCGCCGGGCGGCTACGGCAACGACGATCCCGGCCATCCGGTCTGGGGCCTCGACAACGTCGACGTCACGAAGGTCGGCCGCGTGAACCAGCGGAGGACCGCCTGATGGCCCACCGTCACGCTGTCTGGGCAACGCCCGCCCCTCCGGTCTGCACTGCCGGCTGGTCCACCCGGGAGTGGACGCACTTCGAGGACATGTGCCGGCCTGCGAACTACCGCGGCGGCCGACATGACCAGGACGCCTGGGGGAGCTTCGTCCGGACCAACGACATGCTTCGGGCTCAAGCCTTCTACTGGGGTCAGTTCGGGATCGCGCCCACCGGCGTGGTGTGGTGCTGACCCATGGCCACCTGGCACCAGCTCCGCAGCCGCGCCCCTCTCTTCCACCAGACGCTCTGGACGGTCCTCATCGACCCGCCCGGGGCGCCCCGCTCCGCCATGCTGTTCGAGACCCAGGCCGAAGCCGACGGCTACGCCGCGAAGGTCCCCCACAGCCTCGTCCTCCCTCCCGCCAATCGGGGCCAGCAATGAACGTCCGTGACACCCTCACCGCCGCCCGCGATCTGATCGCGGATCCAGCCCGCTGGACCCAGGGCAGCTACGCCAAGACCAAGGACGGCAACACCATCGGGGCGAACTGCGAGAATGCGGTCTGCTTCTGTGCGCTGGGCGCCGTCGGCCGCACCCTCGGCATGCCTGGCTCTGCTGCCGAGTACACCCCCGCTGGGCTCGCCCTTCGGGACGCGACCTTCGCGCTCACCGGCGGTGAGAGCTACGTCGCCTACCTCAACGACGGCATCGTCCGCGTCGGGGACCTGACCCCGCACCAGGCCGTGCTCAAGGTCTTCGACCTCGCGATCGAGCGACAACCGTCATGATCGGCTGGCGCCCCATCACCGAGGAACGCTTCGACGAGAAGCTCGATCTCGTCCCGCCGGCCTACCAGAACCACCGCGGCTTCCTCTTCGGGGAGCCGATGCAACCGGGCCTGTGGCAGGCCTTCGTCCGCGTCGACGGAGCCTTCTACGAGAGCGCCTGCGGGGTCAGCCTCGGGGAGTTCCTCACCCTCACCGACATGCAGATCCTGGGGAACCCCGCGCCGTGACCAAACCCGAGGCCTACATCCACGAGTGCGAGCAGCTCCTCGCGGAGGACCCCTACAAGTTCGCGAGCCGCAGCCAGCTCGCGACCGCGATCGCCGACGCCCAGAAGGCCCGGGCCCGGCTCTGTGACGTCAAGAACAAGCTCGCCGAGGTGATCCTCGGCATCGAGCACGTCCTCGAGGACGATGACCATCGACTGCCCGGGCACGGGATCAACGACGACCGCTACGGCAAGATCGAGACCTACTCCGCCGCCGTCGGCTTCCGGCAGGCGATGGAGCGCCTCCACCAGGTCCGGATCTCGATCGACCTGGCCGTCGGCCAGCACATCCGTCTGCTTCGCGACCGCGCAGCCTGAAATTTTAGGCTGTGAGCCCGCCCACACCTCCACATTCTCACCTGTGAGCACGCCCACATGTTGCCCGATCTCTCTCACTTCAACGGTTCCGACACCGTCTACCGACACGCGCTGAACCCACGGGTTCGCTACACCGAGGGCGTCCAGTTCCTCGCCAAGGAGGTCGGCGCCTACTGGCTCCTGGACAAGATCGCCCTCCCCCTCCGGTCCGAGCCCTTCCAGGTCTGGAAGCTCCAGGTGTCCGGCACGACCGCGCACCTGATCTGCGAGGACGGCAACGACGGCGTCCTGTCCACCGAGGTGATCGGCTTCACCGACTTCCCCGAGCCCGGGATCACCCTGTGGTGCGTCGACGGCACCATCCTCCTGCCGTCGGAGTACTGAGCCATGGCCAACACCTATGGCGTCGTCTTCACAGCCGGCGGCGAGATCTCCGGCGAGGCCTGGACCGAGCTGCTCGAGCACCTCGACGGCTGGCAGGCCGACGAGTGGAACGGGCAGCTGAACGTCTCCGATAGCGCCACGCTCAGCCAGTACGAAGACCTGTTCGGTGAGCTGATCGCGGCAGGCCTCGCGGTCCGCATGGTGGTCGACGGCGACAGCGAGAGCGGCCCCGAGATCCACGCCTGGTTCCCGGGCATGGCCTCTCCCGAGCAGTGCGAGAGCGACGGCAAGGGGGCCGCCATTCCCCTCAACGATCTGCGCAAGGCCGCGGCCGAGAACAAGACCCTCGACATGGTCATCGCCGAGCACGCGCACTTCGACCGCGAGATCCCGCCCCTTCTGATCGACGGGCGCCCGCTCGTCGACGCCGACATCCGCAGCTGAGGATAGAACCGCCATGCCCCGCTACTACAAGGCCACCACCAAGGACGGGCGCGTCGCCACGCGCTCGACGACCAGCAAGGACTACGCCGTCGCCTTCATCCATGAGGGCAGCACGCGCTCGAACTGGGCCAGTTCGGGGCACACGCCGCCCGAGGCCAGTCGATGCAAGGGCGAGCTGTGCGTCGCCTACGAGATCTCGGCCAAGGACTACCGCGAGCTGAACAAGCCCGCGAAGGAGATCATCGTCACCTACACTGCGGTCGACGGCGCCCGCGACCGGCGCAAGTTCGGGACGCTGGTCGGTGCCTGGAAGTTCGCGATCGAGATGGTCGGCCGCCACCCGACGCTCGGCTCCACCTACGCTGTGTCTGACGACGGGATCGGCAAGATCGAGGTCGAGGGCGCCACCCTCCAGGAACTCTTCCGGAACTGACGCCAGGCCGGCGGCAGGGCTCACGCCTTGCCGCCCACCGGACGCCAGAGGAGGAGGAGCAAATGCCCCTGACGCACACGATGCACGTCTTCGTCACGCCGGAGGAGGCCGTCGCTATCGCCAAACACCCCGAGTTGGCCGAGCTGACGGCCCGGCTCGTCGGCAACCAGAACGACCTGACCACGCATGCGGCTTCAATCGAGAAGGCCCGCGAGCTGTACGTGACCGATGAGGTCGAGATCGACGACCGCCCTCTGATTTCTGAGGGCGGTGACCCTGGACGCTGGGTCTCGGCCTGGGTCTGGGTCAGCGATGCCAGCCTCAACGCCTGACGCCCCGCCTCGGGGCCCGGATCACACCGGGCCTCGCACTGGACGTCCGGGAGCCACTCATGACGAAAGCCGAACGCAAGGAGCTGTCCCGGCTGCGCAACAAGGGCAGCTCAAACTGGACGCACGACGATTACCGGCGTGCCCTCGTCCTCACAAAGAAGGACCGCGACGAGCGCCGCGTCCTCGACCCCATCCGACCTCAGGAGAAGAAGCGATGACAGAGGAAGTGCGCGACCCTCGCTGGCCGCACCTCGACCCTGACCGGCTCAAGAAGCATCACAGGGCGTTCACGCGCGGCCTAGACCATCAGGAGCAGCGGCAGGCTGACCTAGACCTGCGCAGCAAACTGGAGCTGCCCCGGATGCTGGTGTTGAGCACGGCGCACATCACGAAGGCGACCGATCACGCCTTCCGCCTGAGCTCAAAGGACTTGCCCCAGTTCTTTCCCAAGATGGGCTCGCGACACGACAGCGGCGACATCCTGGGATGGATCGTCCCCATCGTCGGCGACGAGCCTTTCCCGGAGACATGCCCTGAGGATCTGCTCACGATCCGGCGGCTGGCGGACAGCGTCGGCGCCACCTGGATCATGCTCGACCGCGACGCCGACACGGTCGACGGCCTCGAGACCTGGGAGTGGTGACACCCCATGCCACCACCCCGCCGAGGCGACGTCTGGACCATCGACGTCCGTCTGACCGCCACCGCCTTCATCCAGGCCGCGACCGAGAAGGAGGCCCGTGACCGGGCCGCCAGCCTCTTCGGGACCTGGGACAGCCCTCAGCCGGTGCAGCTGGCCGCTCTGCCGGAGGACGTCGAGCTCGACGCCACCCTCACCGCTCGTGGTTCGGCCCGCCGGGCCTACTGCCACCCTGTCAAACTGGAGCCCAACCCGTGACCGAACGTGCCCGCCTGACCCTCCGCATCCCGCCACATCTGCACGCGAAGATCCTCCGCGCCTCCCTGAAGTCCCGGGAGGACGTCAACACCTGGATCACCCGGGCGCTCACAGATGCGGTCGCGACTGCGGACAAGCCGAAGGAAACGGCCTCCTCGTGATCCACAAGCCGTCCAGTTAATAACCTCTATCCGAAGGGGTGGGCTGATTTGCACCCACCCCTCGACAAGGAGCTGATCGTGACCGCACCCAAGATGGAAGCCTCACCGGAGGACGCTCGCCTGATCCGGCTGATCGCCGCGCGGGCGGTCGAGACCTCGGACCCCGACTTCAAGCGCAGTCGGCTCCTGGTGGAGATGGATCTCACTGCCACGCACCTGAACGGCTGTCCGCTCCGGCTGCGCGAGCTGCTCGGCGAGGGTCCGGGCAACTTCTGGCACGACATCAACGGCATCGAGCGCCACCTGGACCGGAGCACGGGGCAGCTGACCGCGCACTTTTCCCCGCGCTGCTCGCGCTAACCACTGCCGCCATTCCGGCGACACGACCGTCACCACGTTCGTGTCGTTCCGGCCGGCGCGCACGGGGCGCTCCCGGACCTGCAGAAGCCCATCCGCCTCAGCCAGGCGGATCGTCATCTGCACCATCCGCGGACTGACACCCGCCCGCTTGGCGATCTCGGCGACCGATGCCGTGCAGATGCCGGCATCCCCAATGATCCGCAGGACTGCGAGCTGGCTCGGAGTGAACCGGGCCGCCAGTTGTGGGGGGAGGGGGCCTGAGTAGGCCAGGCGCCGGACGTGTTCCCGGTCCCGCTTCGCTCGCTGGCGCCGTCTCGGTGCCCAGAACCGCAGTCGTGTCGGACCGGCGCGCAGCTCGGCATCCCGGCGCACGTACTCCTCATCGGTCATGGCCCCGGCGGCGAAATCGGCCGCCAGCTGTCTCAGCGCATCGTCGCGCGTCATCGTTCGACCCCTCTTCAGGGCCGCTCAGCTCCAGACAAAGCTCCGCCGTTGTCGGAATTGGCGTTCCGACTTGACGTCACCGACGTCGTGTGCTCTGTGGGAGGTGCTTATTTGTCTCCCAGAGCTCCGGCTCTTCGACGGCCTCCCGTTTGGCGACGGGGGGCCGTTGGCTTTTCAGGTCACTGTCGCGGCGGTGATCTCCTTCGCCGGATAAGCCCGGCAACCCCTCATCTGACCCAGATCAGCGCAACCGGTCAAACGACCCGTTAACGCTGCACCACATGTGGAAAGGCGCACACGCCCACATGTTGGATCATTTCGCCTACCCCCCGGGGGGTTAGCGGAACCGCGCGTCGCTGCGCGGGAACCGGACATCCTAATGGATGGCGTCACCCAACCAGGAAGCAACCATGACCGCATACGAAGCGCTGACCGCTGCGCGGGTTCTCATCACGGACCCGAGTCGCTGGACCCAGGGAATGCTGGCCCGCGACAAGCACGGTTTCGCCTGCCAACCGGACGACCCGGCAGCGTGCTGCTGGTGCGCCGACGGCGCGCTGCAGATGGTCACCGGCGGCGACAAGACCGAGGCCTACAACGAGGCCTTCGCCGCCCTCGCTGACGTCTGCCCCGAGGGTGTCATCTCGATCGTCTGCGTCAACGACGGTCGCGGCCACCAGGCTGTGCTCGAGCTGCTCGACACCGCGATCCGGGGGCACTGATGCGGGCAGAGATCGCGATCACGATCTTCGCCGACGCCTCACACTGTCCGAAGACCAAGGCCGCCGGGTGGGGAGCCTGGATGAAGGGAGGAGGGCGCTCCGGGCACACGACGGGGGGCGAGATCGTCGCCCCGTGTCCGCAACCCTCCGACGCCGAGGCCTGGGCCCTCGCGATGGCCGTGGCCCACGCCTACTACCAAGGCTGGTTGTCGGACCCGGCCCCAATCATGCTGCAGTCGGACTGCCTGCGCATCCTGCAGGTCCTGCTGACGCACTTCCCCCAGGCCTGGGAGAGCAAGCACCCCGAGGCAGCACGCTTCGGACGGCTCGGTGCGAAGTCTCGCCTCACGGAGGCGGAGCAGGCGGCGATCGAGACGATCCGCTTCTGCCTGTCCGCCACCAACCCCCGCATCCTGCTTCGCCACGTCCGCGGACACCAGTCCGGGAACGGGCGGCACTGGGTCAACCAAGCCTGCGATCAACTCGCCCGGGCGCACATGAAGGTGCGCCGGGCGGCGCTCGCCCAACCCGTAGGAGAACCCGCGTGAAGGCTTCCGACATCGCTCAGGCGAGCGCAGCCCTATCGAAATTCAACAATCATCGGGAGGATTGGAAGAATTTTCAGGAAACAATCGCGGAAGAGGGGGTGAACAGATACTTCCACGTCCGCCTGATTTGCGGTGACCAGAGCTACTCGAAGTGTATCGTCGACGACAACGACTTCGAAGAGCTCGTCCGAACCCTCGAGAGCGTCTTGCGAGGGGAGGGTGAGAAGGCCCGCGGAACCCTCACGGCCCTGGGCGTCGACCCCGATGCCTAGCGTCGACGTCCGCTTCGACGACCTCGACGTCATCGAGGGCTGCGGGTTGATCGCCTCCGGCGTCGCCCGCGTCGAGGCCAACGGGGAAGTGTCCAGCATCTTCCTCGGCCCCACCGACATCACCCAGAGCCCGCTCTTCCCCCTGGTCGAGCGGGCTTTCTCGTCCTCCTACCGGGACCAGATCGAGCACGCCCGCCGGGTGGCCGATCCGTTCTGGATCGCGCCCAGGAGAGCCGCGTGACCTCCGACCAGCCCACCGACGACGAGCTCGTGGCCAGGATCGCCCAGGCCCAGCAGCACCTCCATGTCCGCCCGCTCATGCGCGACGTGTTCCCGCGGGACGACGATCCCTGGGTCATCGTCGACGAGAGCTCGGCCGAGCCCGAGGTGAACTGGCCAGGCGACCTGGTGAGCGAGCACAAGACCAGGGAGGAGGCAGTGGATGCCATCGCCCGGCTGATGCTGGCCGTGGCTCGGGGACAGTTCCAGGTCGGAAAGGTTAACCCCCGGGGGGATTAGGAACTCTCCTCTGCGCCCTGGGCCGCCGTGCGGTTATCCAGGACGCCTTGCACAGGGAGCGGGTCCGGCGGGGACACCGGCGTGGGACGGCCGCGCGGTCCCGCTCCCACCCATCAAAAGCAGACGTCATGGCGAGACCCATCAAGGTCCACGAGCTCTTCAGCTACGCCCGAGGCCCGGCCGGCTACACGCCGATCGCACCCCAGAACATCGACCGGGCCTTCCGCCTGTTGAAGCAGGGCTACCTGACCAAGGTTAAGGGTGGGCCTTTCTACAGATCAGACAAGCCTCACATGTCCGACGCAATAGAGCCTCGGGAAGAAAGAGGCTTTAACTTCGAAGAGCACAGAAGAAGATGGCAAGATTTCTAGCTAACATCCAAGTCGAGATCGAAGCGAGCTCTCCACAGGAGGCAGCCCGCAAGGCCGTACTCGAGGTCGTGAACCGACCCCAGGTCGATGTTGGGCTCGACTGCCCCGGCGGCCGGCACCTCACCCTTGGGGTCAATGAGGACCCCCGTATCGAACCCGTCCTGGTGCAGGGAGACCTCCATGCCGTCCACTGAGGAACGTCGAGCCGCCACGCACGCCATGACCAAGTGCGAGTGCGGGAACGTGGCCGGCCTGGGTGAGACCCAGTGCGGAGCCTGCCGCAGGAAGGAGGTCATTCCTCCCTATGACCGCGACGAGCTCGCCCGGGTCATCGAGGTCTTCGTGGAAGGGGGCTCGGACCTCTCGGGCCCGAGAGACCTCGACGTCCTCCTGGACGCGATCGCCGAATGCTTTAGGGGGCCCGCATGAGCGTCCTTCGCGTCACCCAAGACGGCCGGACCGCGGCCGACCTGACGTCCCTTGTCGAGTGCGACGAGGTCATCCAGTCCCTCCAGGTCACGGTCGACGAGCTGCAGGCGATCCCGCCTCAACACCGGACCCGACCCCAACGCCAGGCACTCCGCTTCCGGCAGCTCGGTGTCGAGCGCGTTCGGGAGCGCCGGGCGGATCTCAAGCGAGAGGAGCTCGACAGCCGGCTCGTCGCCGTCCTCGAGCGGCTCGAACCGGGCCTCGTCGCCTACGCCCGCACGCTCACACCTGAGCCCGCCCACATGCCCACACGTTGATAAGGATGCAAACCGATGCAACGGGTTAGGTTCAAGAAGGCCGACCGTGAGAAGGTTGGTCAGCGGTTCGTCGCACTCATGCAGGAGCTGGGCCTAGGCCTGGCTCCTTTTCAGATCTGGGAGGCGGAGTACTTCAAGGCTGGCCTCATGCACCGGGACGACGAGGTGCGTTCCCAGAGGTACCGGGCGGACACCCTGTACGGCCCCCTCGATGTCACTCTGGACGTCTGCCAGAACATGGTCAGTGTCTACATGCGCTTTGAGGACCCGGACCGCGCCTGGGCCGGCCTCACCGGCGGGGCTCCGCGGCTCTGGGGGAGCGATCTTAACCCCCACTCTGGTAAGTGGAACATCCATACCGAGGACGCCAACGTGGCCCTCGAGGAGGTCCGGCTGCGCCTAGTCGAAAGGTGTGGTGTCAGAGGAGTTGCGCAGGCGGCTTAGTCACGGGGATGTGATCGAAATAGGCTTACAACCGGATTAACCTGACACGACGCCTTCGTTTCAGAATAATAGTTCTAAATTCAGGCACTTAGGGAGCCCGCCCGTCATAGACCGGCGGGTTGTTTTGTGCGACAATCTTGTCTGGGAACCCGGTATGGTGTGGGATCGACGAGAGGGGTACGTCCAAGAGACGGACACCTGTTTCACACCAGGCCCCTTCTGGGCGCCGGATGTCCCGATTAGTAGGACTTCCGTGGGTAGAACGAAGAGACTGACGCCCGCCCGGCAGGGCGCCGAGTACCGGCGCATCTGGAGGGATGTCGATGGGGAGATCAGAGCAGCGCTTCGTGACCACCCAGAGTATTTGGCGCCCGACGTCAGCGAGGTCACGGTGCGCAACAGCCTCGTGAAACGCATCGTCGGGCGCCTTGTGAGCTCCGCCGCAGCACGGCGGAGGGTCGAACCGGGTTGAGACCCGGCGTCCCTATGGTTGGTCCAGGTGCAAGCGGGCCTGCCACAAGGGGGAACTGAACTAGCCGTTTCGTAATCCCCCGACAGCCCCGGAGCCCACGCTCCGGGGCTGTTCTCGTTTCAACCTCCGTGTTCCCGTTTCGTTCTCACCGTGCGCGAGTCCCTCCGGCGACGCAAGGCCCCGGCTGGGTCTCCAACAGGAAAATAAGCATGAGATTTCACTTGACGCGCATCTCGCGCAACCGGAAGACCGGGCCGATGCCGGTGGTCACGGCATCAAAAGACACATGTCCCCAGACCTGTGGACTGCTTGGGGATAAGGGATGCTATGCAGAGAACGGTCAACTTGGCTGGTTTTGGAAAAAGCTCTCGTCTGGTGAGATAGTATCCCTAAATTTCGATCAGCTACTCAGCGAGATAAGAGCTCTCCCCAGACGTCAGATCTGGAGATACGGTCAGGCGGGGGACCTCCCGGATGACAGTAAACTGGTGATGGACTTGGCTCTGGCAAACCGTCATAGACCGGTCATTTGCTATACACACAAGCGAGACATCGAGACCTACAAAAAGGCCTCCGAACAGGGGTTGAATATAAATCTGTCTGCGGATACGCTGAGCGAAGCAGATGACCTGACTGCGACCGGGCTTCCCGTCGTCGTGGTTCTGGACTCTAGGTACGCAAAAGGGGATCGGGAGACCCTCACGGAGTACCGGCAACGTCTCGGCGGTAAGATCAGCACGCAGACGCCAGGAGGCCGCAAGATCGCGGTGTGCCCGGCAGCGTACACGGAAACCAACTGCCTCGCTTGCGGGGCGTGTGCCAAGCCCCGACCAGGCGGCACGATCATCGGTTTCCCCGCCCACGGAGCCAGGTCCCGGAGGATCGACCGCCAGTTGGACACAGGCGGAACAGCTCGTGGACGAGGACTTCAAGAAGGCAATGCAGTTGCCCTGGGCTCTTCCGTGGGAGAACCCGGCGCAGCTCGCTGAGGCGATCGAGGACAAGGCCCTCGAGATGCAGTCCGTCCTGCGGACGGAGGACTACCAGGACTACCCGGCGCAGATCACCGAGCTGACGCTGGCAAGAACACATCTGTGCGAAAAACGGCACCCAGTGCCTGCCTCGGTTGTAGAGGTTCTTGACATGTTCGCCCAGGTGACTCACTAAGGGGAGCACCGCCGGCTGAGCATTTTGCAGGAAAAAACTCCTGCCCTGGCCGGGGGCGATGGGGGAACCGATGAGGTTGAGTAGTAGGGAGCGCGGCTCAGTTGTGAGGCGCGCTTTTTCGTGTGCTTGTCCGTCAACAATCGACGCAGGATGGGCATGACTTATGGAAAACCCAACCATCTCCCTCCGTCAACAAGTCGAGAACTTGGTGATGGAAGGGTTTCAGCGCGCTGAGATCGTCGAAGCGGTCCCAGCACTCTCACCCAACACCATTCACTCCTACGTCAAAGAGGTTCTGAAGGGGTTAACACCAGAACAGAGACGTGGGGTCCAAACAAAACGGGACGAACGCCCCATCAGTCCCAAAGCACAGGGAGGCCAGACACCCTTCAAAGACAAAACCTACCTCAGCCTCTTGCACAGGCGGGTCGGTATTCGGATCTACAATCACCGGAACAAGTCAGGCCTCAGCCTGACGGAGTACGCAAAGACCCACGGCTTCTCCAATCGTGTACGACTGTCACACATGGAGCAGGGTTTTTACGACTTCAGCCTCAGCGAGCTCATCGAGGTCGCCAAGGCCATGCAGGTAGAGGTCGCGACGCTTCTCGAGCCCATGACAGAAGGCACGATCGCCAAGTGATCCTCATCGACGCGCGGAAGCTCTTCCTGCTTCTGCGCACCCACCATCAGATGCCGACCAAGCATCGCGAAGCCGACCTTCAAGGTCGGCTTTTTGCTGTAGCGAGTGCGACCCCGCCGGCCGCATTCGACGACCTAACCCGCAAGTACCTCGGAAAGTTCCTCACCCGCCGGGGCGTATTTGTGAGCTACATCCCTAGGGGTGTAGGGTCCTGAACTGTCGCGCCTCCCCCGAGTGACTTGTACTTGGGGGAGGATGAGTGAAGCTGCTGGTATCCAGAAGTGTCTGCGCGTCTTCGACGCGCTCGCACCAAGATATGAGAACGAGGCAACGCGCCAGGCTCTGATCGACATCCGGTCGGTCATGGCGAGCCTTCTCATGTCTGCTGAGATGGGACCAGGTGAGACCCCACCACCATTGCCGGCGCCTCGCGAGCCTCGGAAGCAGCCAAAGCTGACCCGGCCGCCGAAGTGGACGCAGGGCCAGCGGGATGACGTCAAGCGTCGTGCCGACCTGGGCGAGACCCGTGCCCAGATCTCGGCCCAGACCGGCATCCCGCTCGGCACCGTTCACAGCATCCTGAAGGGGAGACGTCAGCAGTGACCGCCAAGACGCCGGTCGCGTGCTACGGCCTCTATCGCCAGCTCGACCTGGTCTTCCTGCTCGAGCAGAAGCGGGCGGCCTGCCTGAACGCCGGGCTCGAACGGATCTCGATCCCCTACGAGGTCACGCTGCCCCATTGGCTGCGCTGCCCCCACAACTTCCCTGAACCGGCGGCGGGGTCAGTCCCGCGAAACCGCCTGGTCCAGATGGCCGGCCCGCGCCTGAGCGGACGTGAGGTGTTCCAGGTCGCGAGCGACGCCAACAACCTGATGTGGCAGCTCGCCCAGATGACCGGCGTCACACCCCAGGTCCCGTGGACGCTTCGCAAGCCGATCGAGCGGCTGACCCCGCAGCTCACGCTGACGAACGCGGCTCCGCTCATCATCCTCGGCTACGAGCCGAAGCACTTCTCGCTGATCCACCGGCTGCTCGAGCTGCCTCGGACGCGGACCCTGATCCTCTCAGGCTACCCGACGATCCCCGGCATCGAGACCCTGGACCACACCGGCCTCGCAGTCGACCGCGACTGGCGTGCCGTCGGCGCCGCGCTCCTTCACCGGTATGTCGTTTCGTGTCAGAGGTGAGCTTCGCACACGCGAACCCGCCCACACGTTCACACGCTCACAGGAAAACCTGTATGCCTCCGAACACGTTGAAAACGATCTCGCTGATCTCCCAGAAGGGAGGATCGGGCAAGACCACGCTGGCGCTCCATCTCGCGGTCTGCGCCCACCTGGCCGGCCTGTCCACGGTCGTGCTCGATCTCGACCAGCAGGGCTCGGCGGGCAAGTGGAGCCTGCTGCGGGCCCGAGCGAAGGGTGTAGCTGAGGACGATCTGGCCGAGCCCGAGGTCCACTCGAGCAACGCCGCCCTGCTGGCCCAGCAGAAGAGCCGCCTGCAGAAGGCCGGCGCGCAGATCCTCATCATCGACACGCCGCCGACGGCGACGGAGGTGGCCCAGAAGGCCGCCCAGGCCGCGGACCTGGTGCTGGTGCCGTGCCGGCCGTCGGCACACGACCTGCAGGCCGTATCCCCCACGGTCGACATGCTGACGAAGCTGGTGCGCCGGCCGTTCCACGTCGTCCTCTCCTCGGCCCCGCCGGTGGGGTCCGCGACCCAGGACGCGATCGACTACTTCGCCGGCCAGAAGCTGCCGGTTGCCCCGCAGATCATCCACCAGCGGGCCGCCTTCGTTCACAGCGCCACGACGGGCGAGACGGCCTCGGAGTACGAGCCGGGGGGCAAGGCGGACCAGGAGGTGCAGAACCTCTTCGCCTGGGTCCAGAAGGAGCTCGGGATCGGGGGAGCGGCCTGATGGCAAAGCGCAGCAGGTTCTCCGATGCCCTGACCCCGCCGGAGCCGCCTAAGCCGGCCCGGGCGCCCCGGCCGGCCCGGGCAACGCCGTCCCCTCAGAGCCGCTCGGCCGCCGCCGAGGCCGAAAAGGCCCGTCGGGAGGGGAAGCGTGTCATCACGGTGGCCGTGAACTCCGAGGCTCACAAGCAGATCAAGCAGCTCGCCCTCGACGAGGACCGCCAGGTGCGGGAGCTCGTGATCGAAGCCATCAACCTCCTCTTCCAGTCCCGAGGCAAGACCCGGCTCGCCGAATGAACGCACCCCTGGCCCTCCGCCCAGATCAGCTCCAGGATCTGACGACCCTCCTGTTCCACAAGCGACGTCACATCCACGGCGGAGAGCCCGGTACCGGCAAGACGCCGACGATCTGCGTGCTCCAGGCCGGCCGCTGGCGCCAGCACGGCCACGGCACGGTCTGGATGATGCCCAAGGCCCTTCTCGAGAAGAACCTCGAGGAGGCCATGCTGTGGGGAGCCTGGGAACCTGGCGAGGTCGTGATCGTCGATGGCACCAAGCGCCAGGTCGACAAGCAGCTCGCCTCCGGCGCCAGGGTGTTCCTGATGGGGTTCACCCGCTTCGAGCGGTGCTGGCAGCAGCTGCCGGACTATGTGAAGGCCGTCGATGTCGACGAGTGGCACAAGGGGTTCGGGGGCCACGAGAGCAAGCGGACCCAGGCGCTCTACGAGTTCATGGACACCCGCGGCGAGTGGTTCTGCCCGATGACGGGCACGATCTACAAGGGCAAGCCCGACACCATCTACCCGGCCCTGAAGATCATCGAGCCCCGCTACTACGGCACCTACAAGGCCTTCCAGAACGTCCACCACGTCCTCGATCCGTTCTCGGGCAAGGTGATCGGCTACACGGGCCTGGAGGCGCTCGGGCAGGTGCTCGCGACCCATTCGATCAAGCGGCTCTGGAGCGAGATCCACGGCCCCGAGGACAAGGTCGTCCAGATCGAGCGGGCGAAGATGTCGGCGGCGCAGCTCGCGGCCTACAAGACCTTCGAGGAGACCGCGATCCTCGAGCTCGAGCAGTTCTTCATCGACGGCACCAAGCCGGGTGTGTCCTTCATCCGGGCCCGCCAGCTGATGGAGCACCCCAACCGGTTTCCGGACCTGCGCGACCCGGACGGCCGGCTGAAGCTCCCACCGGTGGACGTCACCCCGGGCGAGCTGCCGGGCAAGCTCGAGCTGTTCGATCTCGACGTCACGAACGCCCTGGAGAATGGGACGCCCCTGGTCACGTACGCTGCGCTGGTCCCGCAGCAGGAGCAGCTGCTCGAGTACGCCCAGAGGCTCGGTCTGCGGTGCGCCCTGCTGAACGGCGAGACCCCCCAGGCGGAGCGCGGTCGGATCGACAAGGCGTTCCAGGCCGGCGAGCTGCAGGGGCTGATCTGCTCACCCCAGGTGGCCGACTGCGGGTTCAACTGGCAGACGTGCGGGGAACAAGAGGTGAACGACTGCGTGTTCGCGTCGATGGACTACAACGACGTCACGTTCACCCAGGCCTATAAGCGCTTCATGCGTCGGCGCCGGCAGGCGGCGCTCCGGATCAAGATCTACGCCTACGACGACAGCCTCGACTGGCACATCATGCGCTTGACGAAGAAGAAGTCGGTTGAGGGAGCGCAGGTCGAGCAGGGGCGTGAGCCTCTACCTTTCCTCTGACATCGGAATTTCGGACCAACCCCCAGGGGGTGTTCCGGAATAGGCACCTCGGCACAGAGTCCGGGGCGCCTTATACCACCCTCACCGCCCGGCAAGGCGGTGAAACTGCAACAGCAAGTGCAAGCGAAACAGAAAGAGTAGACATGACCGATATCGTTGCCGCTGCCCTCGCCGCCGCTCAGGCTCAGGCTGCTCAGGTCCCGCCCCCGGTCGTCCCGGCGGTCGTGACCCAGGCTCCCTCGACCCCGATGGTGGCGCCGGCCGCAGCTCCGCGCTCCCTCCAGGATCTTATGCAGGCTGCCAGCCTGAATGTCGACGTCTTCATCGCCGTGAAGGAATACGGCCTGCTGCTCGGCAGCAAGGACACCAAGTTCCATCAGACGATCGATGTCGAGATGCGGCTCCCGGAGATCAAGTCCGGCTACACCTGGCGCTACCAGGCCGCGGGCGGCGCGAAGTACTACACGTCCTACGACGGCGTCACGGAAGCCCGCACTCGTCAGCCCTGGGGCGCTGCCTGCCAGGATGCGATGCGGATGGACCCCAAGTCCTACGGCTCGGATCTCGCCGAGATCCCGGTCACGCTGCTGTCCGACGTCGAGCGTAGCGCCGGCACCCCGCTCAAGGCGGGCACCCGCGTGGGCCTCTCGCTCTCCTATCAGAACCTGAAGGAGTTCATGGCCTGGCTGCCCGAGATGGTGGCGAAGCACGGCATGGGCGCGACCCTCAAGATCCGCCTGGGCTTCCGCGGCAAGCAGAACGGTGGCGGCACCAAGTACGCCGTCATCACCTACGCCGAGCTGACCAACTAAGGCCCACCCCTACCGGGGATAGCCGCAAGCCCCGGGGTGATCCCCCGGGGCTTTTTCATTCAACGTGCCCGCCGCCGCGGGCGTGAACGAGGACGCACGTCCGTGACCCTTCACCTCTACGACGGCCTCGCCGTCATCCGCCGGAAGATCGAGAACGACGCGCTCGGCCGAGCCCCGCGCACCCTGGTCACCGAGATGATCTCGACGATCCCTGGTGACGTCCACGTCTGGGCCTTCGAAGGCCAGGACCACCTGGCGGCCCGCCGCGCCCTGCTCCCCGGCTACAAGGTCCGCCCCTCCACCTTCAACGACGGCTTCTGGGAGATCCTGGGCTTGGTCCAGGACGCGCTGAAGCACACCAACGCGATCCAGGTCCGGGTGCCGGGCTTCGAGGCCGACGACGTGATCGGCAACATCGCCTGCCAGCACGCCGGCAAGCAGCCGATCGTGGTCCACACGGTCGACCGCGACCTGAAGCAGCTGGAGGCGCTCCCGGGCGTCCGGGTCGAGGCTGCGAACCTCGAGGGCGTCGAGCCTCAGTATGTGCGCCTCTACAAGACCTACGTCGGCGACACCTCCGACAAGGTCCCCGGCGCCAAGGGCTTCGGCGAGAAGGCCTGGGAGAACTGCAGCCCGGTCAAGCTCTACGCCGCCCACCACGACCTCCTCGCCGGCCACGAGGACCCCGAGACCTTCGAGGACGCCGGCATCCCCGCGCGCCTTGCGATCTCGATCTGCAAGCCCGAGCAGGCCGAGCTGCTGCGCACCTATTGGAAGGTCGTCGGCTTCCTTCCGATCGAGGAGGACGTGCTGGCCAAGCACATGACGGCCGGCCGGCCCGACTACGCGGCGGCCGACGCCCTCCTGAAGGAGTTCCGGCATTGATCCCGGATCAGATCCGGGAGCTGGTTCAGCGGGGCGCGCTGTTCGTCTGCGACCACTCCGCGGGCAAGGACAGCCAGGCGATGTGGGTGCTCCTCCGTCACCTGGTGCCGGCCGACCAGCTTGTCCTCGTCCACGCCGACCTCGGCGAGGTCGAGTGGCCCGGCAATGTCGAGCACATCCAGCGATACTCGGCCGGCGCTCCGTTGGTCGTCGCCAAGCCCGTCCGCGGGCTCCTGCAGATGGTCGAGGACCGGTTCAAGCGTCGGCCGGAGGTGCCCTGCTGGCCCGACAAGGCTCGCCGGCAATGCACCAGCGACCTGAAGCGCGGACCGATCGAGCGCGAAATCCGGCGCTACCTCAAGGCCAACCCGCGCTTCAACGGCCTCGTCGTCAACTGCCAGGGCATGCGGGCCGACGAGAGCCCCGACCGGAAGAAGCTGGTCGCGTTCAAGCGCGGAACCCCCGAGCAGAACGCCGCCGGCCGCGAATGGTGGGAGTGGCTGCCGATCCACCACCTCACCCGCGAGGAGGTGTTCGCTCTGATCGCCGAGGCCGGCGAGGAGCCCCACCCGATCTACGCCAAGGGCATGACCCGGCTCTCCTGCTGCTTCTGCATCATGGCGAGCAAGGGCGATCTGACCACCGCTGCCCGGCTGAACCCCAGCCTCTACGCCCGCTACGCCGAGATTGAGCGGCGTACCGGCTACTACCTCTCGATGAGCCGCAAGCCTCTCGAGGAGATCACCGGCGTCCCAGCCGAACAACCCCTGAAGGCCGCAGCATGACCAGCCCCATCAAGAGCGTCCTCGTCGACGCGCGCTCCTACCGCGACCACCTCCCTGACCTGAAGGCGGCGATCGCCGCCTCCGGCTTCGTCGGCTACGACCTCGAGACCGAGGACAGCCGCCGGCACGAGGGCCTGACGAAGTACTGCAAGTTCCGCGAGGACGGCACCAAGGCCAAGACCTCCAAGACCGTGTTCGACTACCGGCGCACGACGATCTGCGGCGCCAGCTTCTACACCGAGCTCCGGCCCGACGTCGCCTTCTACCTCAACACGGGCCACGCGGACGTCGAGAACCGCCTCCCGACGGACGTGCTGCTGGAGCTGATGGCGGCCAAGCGGCCGGACGCGTTCTTCGTCGCCCACAACGCGCCGTTCGAGCGCACCGTGATGAAGGCCGTGCTCGACTACGACTTCGACAACATCCTCTGCACCCTGCAGATGGCCGTCTCGGCCTACGGCCCTCACGAGTACAGCCACGGAAGCTGGATCGCCGCCGGCCAGGGTGGGATCAAGAAGCTGATCCCGTCCCTGACCCGTGAGGCCCTCATGGGCTACGACATGGACACGGGGAAGATGTCCCCCTCCCTCGAGGAGCTCGTCGGCAAGGTCACGGCCAAGGAGAGCAAGGCAGACCACAGCTGGAACGGGTTCGTGAAGGAGATCGCCTACGGCTACGGCCTCAAGCAGGCGATCCGAAGCCACTTCGGCTACCAGATGACCACCTTCGAGGAGGTCCTGGGCGACGAGATCCACATGGGCATGCTGACCGGCGACCAGGTCGTTGATTACGGCGCTGACGACGCCTTCTGGGCGGTGCGCCTGATGCGCTTCCTGATGGTCTACATGGTCCAGAACGGCGGCCCGGAGCTGGTCACGACCTTCTTCGAGCAGGAAAATCCGATGACGGAGACGTTCTCCAACATCGCGGTCAACGGCCTGCGCGTCGATTTCCAGGCGATCAAGGACCGGCTCCAGGACGAGCGCGGGATCGCGGCCGAGGTGACCCGGAAGATGAAGGCGGCGGTGCGCCAGCTGCTGCCGTTCCCGGAGGAGCACAACGCCTCCCTGGTGAAGCGCGACAGCTGGTACGCCAAGAACGCGGACCGATACCGGAAGCAGATCATCGACTGGGCGGCGCTCCCCGACCACGCGGACGACTACCAGCAGGTCACCCAGATCCGCGGGCCAGTCTCCAACGGCTGGGCCGAGGATCTGAAGCAGCCGGAGCCCCAGGGCCCGAACCTGACCCACTACATGCCGATGCGGACGCTCCTCTACGACCTCATGGGCGCGACGGTGATCGTCTCCCAGGGCAAGACGGAGAGCGACGGCGAGGCGCGAGGCAAGATCCGCGACAAGCTCACCGACGAGAACGCGATCGCGGTCCTCGACGGCATCAACCAGCTGGCCGGCGTCGAGCAGCGGATGAAGCTGTTCCTCAAGCCCTACTCGATGCTCACCGACCCGGAGACGGGCCGGATGTACCCCCAGGTGTCGAGCCAGCTGGCGACCAGGCGCATGGCCGCCTCGTTCCCGAACCCGATGCAGCTCGCGAAGCGAGGCGAGAGCTCGTACATCCGCGGGTTCTTCAAGCCGGACTATGACGACCACCTGATCGTCTCCCTGGACTGGTCGGCGATCGAGCTGGTGCTGATCGGCGAGTTCTCCGGCGACCCGGAGTTCCTCCGGGCCTTCGGCCAGCTCCCGCACCAGGACCTGCACTCCGGCACGGCTTCGACCCTGCTCTCGATCGAGTGCCCGGGCATGAACGAGCCGCTGTTCAAGACCCTGAAGGGCATGACGGACTGGGATGCCTGGCTCGACGAGCACCGGCACGACGCCGACCGGCTCGAGTTCCTGCGCACCAACCTCAAGGGTGAGCAGATCGACGCCGCCAAGGCCTACGGCTACTGGCGCACGACCGCGGGGAAGGAGGCGAACTTCAACTACTGGTATAGCGGCTGGCTGGCCACGATCGGCGAGCGCTTCGGCTGGTCGCAGCAGAAGACGGCCGACGCGACGGACGCCTACCGCCAGCGCTTCTGGATGGCCGAGGAGTGGCGGGTCAACAAGATCAGCGAGGTCCAGGCCGCTGGCTTCATCACGCTCGCCGACGGTCACCGCTACAACCGCGTCGAGGCCACCCAGAACTGGTACCTGGAGTGGATGGACAAGTTCTCGCTCCACCAGGACGGAGCGGAGCCCTACAACCGGGTCATGCGCAAGATCGCGCAGCAGATCCAGAAGCGCGCCGGCAACCAGACGGTCAACGCGGACATCCAGGGCAGCTGCGCGACACTGGCCAAGCGGTCAGAGCGCCGGACCACCCGGCTGCTGCGTGATCGCGGCTGGGGTCCGCGGGAGTTCCGCTTCATGATCCCGATCCACGACGAGCTCGTGTGGTCGGTTCACAAGGACCTGGTGCCCCAGTTCATCACCGAGGCGCACCGGGTGATGACGTCTCACGACGACATCTTCAAGACCCTGAAGCTCGACAGCTCGCCGGCCGTCGGGCGGACCTTCGAACCGTGGAACGCCAAGAAAGCTCCCTTCGGGCAGATCGAATTGTACGAACCCCCCGGGGAGGTAGTGGGTAAAGAGTTGGCGAACACGCGCCTCGATGAGGCAGGTATCCGACATGTCGTCGAATACCTCACCGAGCAGCCCATGCGTCTCGCCGCATGAGTTAGAGCAGTTGCTGGGCCGTTCTGATCAGAACGCCCAGCAACGAATGCTTGCTGCCTACCGGTTCATCACGAACGAACCTGAGTTCCGACACCTCACGAAATCGGAGCAGAACCTGCTCGCGATGAAGACGGCCGAGATGGCCGCCGCGGATTACCGCGTTTCGGCCGGCCTGGTGGGCCTGGCCCTTCTCCTGACCCAGGGAAAATAATGGCAGCGTCTCCCGCACCCGCGGTCGACCCGACGTCCGTCGCGGCTGACCAGCTCAAGTCTCTGATCGAGCGCATCGAGCGTCTCGAAGAAGAGAAGGCCGGTATCACCGGCGACATCAAGGACATCTACGCCGAGGCCAAGGGAAACGGCTTCGACGTCAAGGTCCTCCGCAAGATCATCTCCCTCCGCAAGCGCGACCACGACGAGCGCATGGAGGAGGAGGCGATCACCGAACTGTACCTCCAAGCGATCGGAATGGCGTGATGTTCGACTTCCTCAAGCGTCGGAAGAAGCCGGCCGAGCTGCGCGAGCAGCGCCGGCCAGCCACCGGGGGCGGCTCCGGCGCCTCCTCCAGCTCCCCGTCATCGAGCTACAGCCCGATGACGGACTACTTCAGCCCGCTCAACCCGGTCGGGATCTACAGCCAGAGCTACGACAGCTCCTCGAGCTCCTCCAGCTACGACAGCTGCTCGTCGAGCTCCTCCAGCTACGACAGCGGTTCGTCCTCCTGTGGCGGGAGCGACTGATGGCCGGCCTGCCTGAGCTGAACGAGCGTCTGACTGACGTCTTCGACGAGTGGCTCCGGGAGGACCGGAGCCACCTCTCCGCCCGAGAGATCGGGAAGGGCCTCGGCTGCTTCATCGCCGCGGTCCAGCGGCGGCTGCTGACCGATGCAGCCAACACCGGCTTCGAGCGCGGCTTCGCCGACATGCTCGGCCTCCAGACCTACGCCCATGCGGTCGAGGTCCAGCACTCCCGTGAGGTCCACTGATGCTCTCGAACCCCATCTTCAAGCGGGATAGCCGCGGTCAGGTCCGGACCTGGCAGTACGAGGTCGAGGGCGACCGTTGGCGCACGATCGCTGGCCTGCAGGACGGCGAGAAGGTCGAGTCTGGCTGGACCGTCTGCATCGCCAAGAGTCAGGCGACACCCGGCCTACAGGCCGAGTTCGAGGCCAAGGCCGAGGAGCGTAAGAAGCTCGAGCGCGACTACCGGCCGACCCTCGAGGAGATCGACCGCCCGCGGCTTTCGCTCGTGAAGCCGATGCTGGCCGAGAAGTACGAGGGCTTCCCGGGCGTCTGCTTCACCCAGCCGAAGCTCGACGGCATCCGCTGCATCGCCAACGCGGCCGGTCTCTGGACCCGTCAGGGCAAGCCGATCGTGGCGTGCCCGCATGTCGTTGAGGCGCTGGCCCCGCTCTTCGCCGCCCACCCGGACCTGATCCTCGACGGCGAGCTCTACAACCACGCGCTCAAGGCCGACTTCAACCAGATCAGCTCGCTGGTCCGGAAGCTGAAGCCCTCGGCCGAGGACCAGGCCCGCTGCGCCTCCCTGATCCAGTACCACGTCTACGACACCCCCTCGAACGTCGGGACGTTCGCAGCCCGGATCGCGACGGTGCAGGCGCTCATCGGCCGGTTCGAGCATGTGCTTCAGGTCGTGCCGACCATGGTGATCCACGCCGAGGCCGACCTCGATGCGGTCTACGGCAGCTACCTCGAGGACGGCTACGAGGGCCAGATCGTGCGCCTCGACGGGCGCTACGAGCAGAAGCGCTCGCGCCTCCTGCTGAAGCGCAAGGAGTTCGAGGACGCCGAGTTCCCTGTCGTCCGGATCGAGGAAGGCGAGGGGAACTGGGCCGGCTACGCCAAGAAGGTCTTCGTCCGCCTCCCTGACGGCCGGGAGTGTGGTGGCGGGATCGCCGGCACGCAGGCATTCACGAAGGACCTCCTGGCCCGTCGTGAGGAGTTCGTCGGCACCGAGGTGACGATGCGCTTCCTCAAGCAGCTGACCCCCGACGGCATGCTGCGCCACGCGGTCGCCAAGGCCTTCCACGGTGCGGAGGGTCGGGCGTGATGCGGGTCATCGGCACCATTGGGGTGCCGGGCTCCGGCAAGACCACCTACGCCAACGGCTTCGACCGCCGGGAATGGGTGACCCTCGAGCTCGACAACCTCCGGGCGGCCTTCTGGCCGCCCACCAAGCGGGTCTACTGGGACCTGCTGCAGGGGCCGGTAGCTGCCTCGGCCAGCCGCGTACTGCACGCGGCCCACGAAGCTGCGCTGCGGGCTGCCCTCACCGAGGGCTTCAACGTCCTCCTGCCGAACACCCACGCGCAGCCGGCCAAGTTCCGGGGCGACCTGGAGGTGATCGCCGAGTTCGGCGTCACGGTGGAGTGGAAGCTCTTCGACGTCCCGCTGCCCGAACTGCTCGCGCGCAATGCCCGGCGCCCGGAAGCGGACCGGCTCAACCCGGACGCCGTGGCCTTCTACCACACCAAGATCTGGGCCGAGGACGCCTGGTGGCGGTCGCTGCCCGCTGCCGAGCTCGAGATCATCCGCCACGAAGAGCGTGAGGCCGCCTGATGCGTCAGTACCACGACCTTCTCCGTCGCATCCTCGATGAGGGGGTGCGCAAGGAAGACCGCACCGGGACCGGGACACTCTCGGTGTTCGGCCACCAGATGCGCTTCGACCTGACCCAGGGCTTCCCCCTGGTCACGACGAAGCAGCTGCACACCCGCTCGATCATCCGCGAGCTGCTGTGGTTCATCTCGGGCTCTACGAATGCCCGCGACCTGCAGAAGCACGGCGTCACGATCTGGGACGAGTGGGCCCGGCCGGACGGAAGCCTCGGTCCGATCTACGGCAAGCAGTGGCGATCCTGGCCGCGATACCGCCGCCATGCGGGCACCCCGGGCTTCTACCCGGACCCGATCGACCAGCTGAAGCAGATTGTCGAGCGCATCCGCACGAACCCGGACTGCCGGCGCCTGATCGTGTCGTCCTGGAACGTCGCGGAGCTGGACCAGATGGCCCTGGCGCCCTGCCACTGCCTCTTCCAGTTCTACGTGGCCGACGGCCGGCTCTCCTGCCAGCTCTACCAGCGCTCCGCGGACACCTTCCTCGGCGTGCCCTTCAACATCGCGAGCTACGCGCTGTTCGTCCACCTGGTCGCCCGCCACTGCGGCCTCGGGGTTGGCGACTTCGTGTGGACCGGCGGCGACGTCCATCTCTACGTCAACCACCTCGACCAGGCCCGCCTGCAGCTCGAACGCGAGCACCGGGAACTGCCCGAGCTGGCCTTCCGTGACGGCGCCCCGACCAACCTCTTCGATGTCCGCTTCGAGGACATCGAGATCCGGGGCTACGCGCCCCACCCCGCGATCGCGGCCCCGGTGGCCGTCTAAGGAGCTCAGAACAAAATGGAAACGATCAATCAGGTGCCGAGCGTGGCGGCTGAGCTGGGGGCTACCACCTCTGTTGCGGCCCTGCAGGCCGGCACCGAGGACTTCCCGATGCCGACGGTCGAGAACGAGGCGCCGTCCTACTTCGTCCCCGGCAACGGTCTCGGCAGCGCGGACATGATGGAGATCCTCCTCATGTACCTCCTGCACCTCACGAACAGCCCGATCACGGTAGCCCCGGGCGTGTTGCGCATCCAGCCGCTCCCGGCTGAGCGGGTCGCGCAGCTTTCCGAGAAGGCCCAGCGCTTCATGAAGCCGAGCCCGGCGGGAGCGCCGGCATGAGGGCGCTTCTCATCCTCCTGCTGCTGCTGATGGTGGGCTCGGCCCGGGCAGCTGACTGGTACGTCCCGCTCCCCCCGAAGCGGGGGGAGGGCGGTACCGTCTACGCCCTCGTTGACCAGACGGCCCTCCGCCACGGCGTCCCGCCGGCACTGGCCCGGGCCATCACCAAGGTCGAGAGCCGCGGCCGGTGTCATGCCTCGAGCGGCATCGCCCACGGAGCGATGCAGGTTCGACCAGCAACCGCGCGTGGCGTCGGTGTCCACGGGAACCTCTATCACTGCGCGACCGGCATCGAGGCTGGCGTTCGGTACCTCAAACAGGCGCTTGCCCGGGCCCGCGGGTCCTGGGCGGGCGCCGCCACCCTCTACAACCGCGGGCTCGGCGCCCGTCCCGTAGCTTCCGGGTACAGCCGGAAGGTCCTCGCAGCCGCAGAGTGAGACCATGGACATCAAGATCCCGAACACTGCCTCCACTGCTCTCCCGACGGGAGTGCCGACCAAGATCCTCGTGCAGGGTGCCGAAACCTACACCGGCCAGCGCGCTGGCCAGCCGGCGAAACTGGTGCTGGACGACAAGATCCTCGAAGTGACCCCCACCTCGGTCGAGATCGGCCCGCTCCTCAACTTCCTCAACGACCATATGCCCGGCGCGGGTACCCACTACGCCCAGAAGACGGACGGCCGGGACGTCATCGATGCCCTCGAGGCCATGTACCCGAAGGACCCGAAGGCGATCGACCCGCGCACGATCTACAGCCGGATCACCGTGCATCTGCCGACGCCGATGATCCAGCCGCTGCGGGCGGCCTGATGGGTCGCTGGACCGAAAGGTTCCTCCAGGTGGCGGCGCAGGTCGCCACCTGGTCGAAGGACACGACCCAGGTCGGCGCCGTCGCCGTCGACGAGGCCCGCCGGATGCTCGAGACCGGCTACAACGGCCTCCCACGGGGCGTCGAGGACCGGCCTGAGCGTATGGAGCGGCCGGTGAAGTACCTCTGGACCGCGCATGCCGAGGAGAACCTGGTCGCACACGCCGCCCGGGACCGGCTCGCCGGCTCCACGGTCTACGTGACCCACCTCTGCTGCTGCGCCTGCGCCCGCATGCTCATCAACGCGGGGGTGGCGGAGGTGGTCTGCGGGGACGGGAAGACCTCGATGCCGGCCGAGCAGTTCGACATCGCGGTCGCCATGTTCCGCGAGGCAGGCGTCAAGTTGACGACCTCCCCGGGGGGTACCGAGACCTTGCGTTGTGCGGAGCCGGTCGCTGCCTAGAACCTGGCAGCATGAAGAACACCGGCAAGCCCACTGAGAAAGCGTTCGAAGCAGCCGTCCTTGCCCTTGGCAAGGGCGGCTATTTCTATCGCATCAAGGACGCTGCTGCGATCCACGGCCTGACCGGCAAGGTCGGGCACGTCGACGAGACCCCCTCGGACTACATCGTGACTGCCGCTGGCGTCACCTTCTACGCCGAGCTCAAGTCAACTCAGCACGAGACCTCGTTCCCCTTCTCCCTGCTCAAGCGTGGTCAGACCGCGCACAGCACACGCATCTTGGCGGCGGGCGGGGAGTACTGGGTCTTCGTTCAGCGCCTCCCCAGCGAAGAGTGGTTCCGCATCCCGATGCGGCTCATCCAGCAGGTCAGAGCCGCCGGCAAGTCTTCGATCCCCTGGAAAGACCTGGAGCCGTACCGTTGGAACCCGAATTTCTTCACACGATGATCGACGTCGAGACCGGGGGCACCGACCCCGGCCACGCACCGGTCATCCAGCTGTCGGCCGTCCGCTTCTGCATGAAGACCAAGACGATCGACACGGCCTCGATGTTCGATCGCTGCCTGATCCCGGCGCCGGGGCGCTACTGGGACGAGAGCACCCGTGATTGGTGGCTCAACACCAATCCGGACCTCCTGACCAAGATCCTGCAGCGGGGCGAGCCGGCGGAGATCGTCCTGCGCGCCTTCCAGAACTGGGTCTTCGAGGTCCCGGTCGCTGCCCACCGACACATGTGGGCCAAGCCGATCAGCTTCGAGTGGCCGATGCTGGCGGGCTACTTCCGCCAGTTCGATCTCGAGCTGCCCTTTCACTACCGCTACGCGCGCGACGCGAACTCCTGGCTCGCCGGCCGGGGGATCGAGGACACGAGCGCGCACTGGGCCAGCGTCCCCTTCCAGGGCGAGGCGCACAACGCCCTGCATGACGTCATCAACCAGATCGCCGGAGTGTTCGCCGCCCTATGACCAAGCCGCGCTTCAAGGTGCTCGGCGACCCTCACCTGGGTCGCCGTTTCGTCAACAACGTCCCCCTGCATCGGCGGGGGGACCGTGAGCGCCTTGTGCGCGAGCACTTCCTGGCTGAGCTCGACCCGGCCGGCGCTCCCCTGCACGTCACCATGGGTGACCTCTTCGACAAGCCACAGGTGCCCTACGAGGTCGTGCTCTTCGCCGCTGACGCCTACCTGCGGGCTGCCCGGGCGAACCGGGGGACGGCCTTCGTCATCCTGCAGGGCAACCACGACGATAGCCGTGATCTCGCTGAGGTGACAGCCTGGGACGTGTTCTGTCGGCTTGTCGCTCCCGAGAGCGCCATCCGCTGCATCACAGAGGCCTGGGGCTTCAACGGATACGTCTTCCTGCCCTGGCGCCCCGACCAGACCGCGGTCGAGCAGCTGGAGGCGTACGGCGAGTTTACGGCTCGGGCCGCCTTCGGCCACTGGGACGTCGACACCCGCTCGGCTCCGCACAACCTGATCCCGACCGAGCAGCTGGCCGCTCTCGGCATCACCAAGGCCTACACCGGCCACGATCACCTCCCGCGCTCCTTCGTTCGCGATGGCGTCGAGGTGGTGGTGACGGGCTCGATGCAGCCCTACGCCCACGGCGAGGACGGCGGCCAGGGGCCGATCCGGTACCGGACGATCGGGCTGGACGAGATCGAGACGGTGCGCGCCGACGAGTGCGTCCGCGTCCGCCTGCAGTCGGGCGAGACGATCGGCGAGATCCCGGACTGCCTGCAGTGGCAGGTCGAGACCCTGGCGGCCGACGCCGCCCACGAGATCGAGGTGACCATGGGGTCCTTCGACATGGGCCAGGTCTACGCCGAGGCGTTCGCCGGCCGCAACATCCTCCCCACGGTCCAAGAGAAGATCGACGCAAAATGGCGGGAAACTATTACCAGGCAGGCTTAGAGTTCCTGCTGCGCCAGCCGCAACTCTTCAATGCCCCCGAGATCGCAATCTTGAAGTGGCTGCACGCTGCAGCCTCGGAGAGTGCTGCGATCTACTGGGACGCTGTGACGGCTGTTCAGCCAGGCAGTCCCGAACATTCGGTCATTGAGAACATCAAGACCAAGTGCCGGCACTACATGTTTCAGCATCAGTTTCAGCAGATACAGGACTACTATGCTCAAGCGGCTTAGGTTCTCTGTCACCTTCCCGACCACCAACCGGTCCTTCAACCAAGACATCACCTTCGACCGGGGCATGACGGCGATCGTCGGTCCGAATGAAGCGGGCAAGAGCCTGATCCTCGAGATGGCCCGCTACTGTCTCTTCGGCACGGCGGCGCTCCGGGGGACGGCGGACGACTACAAGACCCTGCGCGCCGGCCTCCTCTTCGAGGTCCGTGGTGAGAGCTATGACGTCTCGCGCTCGGCCCGCAGTGCCGAACTCCGTCGGGGCGACGAGCTCCTGGCCACAGGTACCAAGCCGGTCAACGCCCGCATCCTGGCGATCCTTGGCTTCGACCTGCAGGTCTTCGACGTGGCCTGCGCCTGCAACCAGGGTGACGTCGAGAAGCTCGCCGAGATGGGCCCCGCCGAGCGCAAGCGCATGGTCGACCGGCTGATCGGCGCCGACCGGGTCGAGGAGTTCTGCAAGTGGACCGGCGACGAGGCGCTGATGCTCTCGCGCGAGATCGCTGGCCTCGAGCGCGGTCTCGTCGAGCCGACCTTCACGCCCAAACCCCACCTGGCCGGTCTCGACGGTCAGCAGCTGCGCGAGGGTGTGACCGCGCTCCGGGAGAAGCAGAAGCAACTCTTTCAGCTGCAAGCCTTTCTCCGGACTGAGCCGGTGCAGCCGGCCCAACCTGTGAGCCCGCACACATTCAAACGTGTGGACCTCGAGGCGGCCCTCGATCTGCTGCGCCGGCCGGTCTACGACTTCGATCTGGCTGAGGCCCAAGCCGCCCAGGTCGCCTGGGACCGGTGGGAGGAACGCCGTCGGTTCCTGCGCCGGGTCGGACCGCGGCCGACCCTGACGCGCCAACAGTGCGCCGACCTCATCGAGATCCGGGACATCGAGGCCGAGCTGACCCGGCTGGCGACCAGCCCGGTCATCGAATGCCCCTGCGGGAAGCCGTTCACGACCGCCGACGGGCGGATCGCAGAGCTGAAGGCTCGGCTCGGACAGATCCCGGTCGTGAAGGGGATCTATGACCCGGCAGCCGAGCTGCGCCAGATCCAGGTCTGGGAGCAGCCGGACACCCTGCAGCACGACGAGCGGACCGCCGGCGCCGTCGAGGTGCCGGAGCCGGTGATCCTGCGCCACGACCTGATCCAGGCTGAAACAGCTGGCATCCACGCCGCCGAACTCCGGAGCCGCCTCGGGCAGCTTGGGCTCTCAGACGCGACCGCGGAGGGGGTCCGGGCCTATCTGCAGCTGCTCAACACCTACGAGGCCCAGGCCGCTGTCTACGACGAGAAGCTGGCCGTCTACCGGGCGTGGCAGGAGCAAGCGAAGACGGTCCGGGCCGCGGTCACGCTGCTCGAGCCGGCTGTCGCCGAGCTGCCGGCGCTCGAGCAGAAGCTCCACGAGCTGATCACCTACGAGGCAGAGTACGGGGCCTATCAGCAGGCCCGGACTCGGTACACCGACCTGCTCGAGGTGATCGAGACGAAGACGGCCGAGCGGGATAGCTGGCTCGCCGGCAAGCAGGCCTTCCAGCAGCTGCGCACCACGATCAAGACCCACCTGGTGCCGTCCCTGTCGCTGGCGGCCTCCCGGCTCCTGTCGCACATGACCGGTGGTGCGCGGAATACGATCGTCGTCGACGAGGAGTTCGAGATCACGGTCGATGGCCAGCCGCTGGCAACACTATCGGGCTCCGGTCGAGCCTGCGCGAACCTCGCGCTGCGCATTGGTCTGGGCCAGGTTCTGACCAACAACGTCTTCTCGGTTTTCGTCGGAGACGAAATGGATGCGTCGATGGACGCCGAAAGGGCGGCCAATTTAGCTACATCCCTAGGGATGTTGCGGTCTCGTGTGTCGCAAATCCTGGTCGTCACCCATAAGACACCCTCAGCGGAAGCAATAATCCGTTTGGGGAATACCGGTGCTGAACACGGACTATATCAAGGAAGCCCTGCGTAAGACAGGGTACAACGTCTCGAGGACGGCGAACGAACTCGACGTCCCGTATTCCGCGGTCAAGGCACTGGCGGAGGACAACTTCGGCTCGGTGCGCCAGCCGGGGACCGTGCCGGAGAACCTGCGGGGCTTGGCCAAGCCAACCCTGCAGGCCTTCGCGGTGGCGGCAAAGGCCGTCTCCGAGGAGTGGCCGAAGAGCTCCGACGAGAACATCCGGCTGGCCCGGCGCCGCTACAACGCCGGCACCCACGAGATGTGCCAGGAGACCCGGCCTGACGGCTTCACGGTCCTCTACTCGATCCCACGCAAGCGCCCCGTGGCGCCCCGCGACTACTTCGAGCCGGAGATGCTGTGATGCAGCTCTCCAGCCCCAAGGTCTTCTTCGGCGACGGCGTCCTCGTCGACGCCTTCAACTTCACCGCGGATGACCTGCCGGCCACGCTGATGGCCCGCCAGTTCTCCCGGATCAATCGCTGGGCCGGCGCTGGTTCGCTGACCCTGAGCGACGCCCAGCACACGCTGGCTCTGAGCTACCTGGTCGAGCCCCGCCTGGCGAAGGCGGCCCTGCTCCATGAGGTCCCCGAGCTCTTCATCGGTGACGTCCCCCGGCCCGTGAAGCGGCTCTGCCCCGACCTGCAGAAGGTCGAGGACCGCATCATCCTCCAGACCTCCCGGGCCTTCGGTGTGCCCCTGGTGGACTTCGAGGAGATCCTCGAGGCCGACGAGAAGATCGCCCGCGACGAGGCCGCGGTACTCTTCGCCCTGATCGACGACGATCACCCCTTCGTCCGCAAGGGACGCCTGGGGGTCGTGGTGGTCCCGATGACGGCCGAGGAAGCCGCCGACGCCTGGACCCGCCGCTTCTACGAGCTCTTCATCGGTGGGGAGGGTTGGTGATGTTCCCGAAGATC